>Ga0268359_10721_pt1 | contig 39241 bp, 41 predicted proteins | sample BioMet11_FD_194416 | JGI IMG/M metagenome (GOLD analysis project Ga0268359, IMG submission 194416) | Sewage microbial communities from Oakland, California, United States - Biofuel 11 (PacBio Assembly) | ecosystem: Engineered > Wastewater > Sewage > Unclassified | place: USA: California | collected...
TAGCTGCGTTCCTTCAGTAATCCTCAATAATTCTAAGATATTATTGCCTATCTTATTTAGAAAAACATTTCATATCGCTCCCTCAGTGTGACATGGAAATTACGCTATGCGATTACTTTACCGTTTTTTCAGACCATTATTAACTTAGATTTCAACATCCGCGAAGGCTCTTTTTGCAATGCCCATAAGGTGAAAGAAGCATTGAGACCACTTGTAGCCGATAAAGATACCTTCATTAAGGCCAACAAACTATTGTATGAAATTTTGTATTCCTTTAACGTGAACTTTTGCAGCCTGCAAAAAGCACTATATTGGTATAAGTATGATTTAGGGGTGTCTAAAACCTACCCAGCCAAATTGACGAATGTTATTACCATATATTCCATAACTCCCGAAACCATTCCGTAGAAATAGATAAAATTTCACGCCCTTGCAATTCGCGTGGGTTGGGCGTTTGCCTATACTGGTCCCAATTGCTCAGCCTGAAACCTGTCGATATTGGTGTAACCAGCACATTGCAGAATTACCCTTAAAAGTTTATATACAATCTCATGCTATTAATCGTTTGTTTGAACGGATTGATTGTTTTTGGATTGGTGCCGTTTATTTTAACTTATATTTTTCGTTGGCTAGTCCGAAAATCGAATACGATATCAACAAAACCCTGCTAATTGAATTTAGAATTTTTAATGTAAAGGCTGGGTATTTTAGAGCCGATATCGTCGACGGCATTATTTTAATCCGCACCTTCCTGTTTGTCACTAATAATGGTACACCCGAAGGAATGTTGCTTGAAAGTAATACAGGGCTGCAAAAACTAGACAAGAAGTATTTAGCCATCGACAAACTTAGCACTTTTGTAAATTCCGATTTGGATAAAAATGAAGAGGTGCAACAGCTGTTCATAAATTCCGGATGTCAATGTCTCTTCAATTTCTACAGTGAAATGAAACCTCTCTTGACAACGAAAGATAAATGTATCGATGCGAGTACCCGTGTTGTCTTATTTAAATAAATGTATAGGTTGAAAGAGTGAGAGCCGTTGCATTGTTGTAATGGATGCCTTTTAACGGCTAAATGTCCGAGTCGGTGATCGAGTTAGGATGTTTTTATTTTTCCTAACTGTTATATAATGATCGTTGAATGTGTATTAACACCTACGGTTTTCTTTGTACCTTCTGCTTTTGCATTGCCCAAACTTGACTTTCCCCCTTTAAAACCGTAAATTGCACAACTATCAAAAGAGAATCATTCTCGTTTAATTATTTTTGCAATGCAGGTTACCGAAATTCGCGACAAACTTGTGGAGAAAGGGCTCAAGGTTACCCCGCAGCGGTTGGCTATTCTGGAGGCCATTGTTACGCTGAACAACCATCCCACCGCCGAGCACATTATCGACTTTATTAGGAGCAACCATCCCAATATTTCAACGGCAACTGTTTATAAAGTGCTTGATGCGTTGGTGGCAAACGGGCTACTCAAGCGCGTAAAAACCGACAAGGACATTATGCGCTACGATGCAATCCTCGAGAACCATCATCACCTTTACTGCGCAGAAACGGATAAGATTGAGAACTACTTTAACGAGGACCTCGATGGGTTGATTGCTGGCTACTTTAACCGGCATAAAATTCCTGGATTCGAGATTGACGATATTAAGCTGCAGCTAGTGGGACGGTTCGTGAAGAATAAAACGTGAAAAATATGAGCCTTGTTAAAATCATACTAATTGTATTGGGTACGCTGTCGCTTGGCATCGGAATTATTGGTATTGTAGTGCCAGGATTGCCAACCACTCCATTTCTTCTGCTTACGGCAGGATTGTACGTTAAGAGCTCCGATAGGCTTTACCAAAAGTTGATTTCAAATCGATACGTTGGCTCCTACATCTTGGAATATCAGGCCAACAAAGGAATGACAAAGCGCGCTAAGCTTTATGCCATTGGCCTCATGTGGGCAATGATTACCCTGTCGTGCCTGCTCTTTATTCACCCTCTCTCCATAAAGCTGGTAGTTGTGGCGGTTGGAGCTATTGGAACAGCAGTAATGGGCTTTGTAGTTCCAACGGTGATTAGTTCAAAATTCAACAAGTAAAGTAAGCTGGTATGGCAAAGCAAATTTCGTTAATCACCTGAACATACTGCCAATAGGGAAGGAACATCGATTTTCCCAATTGCAGTTTAGTTGAAGATGTAGTCAGGTTGGTATGAACGTAAGTTCTTCGAGATAGTCACTATTTATAAACTAAAACACGCTACAGATGGAAAACGATTCAAATAAAGTGAGCAAGTGCCCCGTAACCGGAGCAACTAGCGGGCACAGTGCCGCAACCGGTGGTGCAAAGAATCAGAACTGGTGGCCAAACCAGCTAAAGCTGAATATTCTGCGTCAGCACTCCTCCCTGTCCAGCCCCATGGGTAAGAATTTTAACTATGCAAAGGAGTTCAAGAGTTTGGATTTAAAGGCGGTGAAAAACGACCTGCACAAACTAATGACCGACTCCCAAGATTGGTGGCCTGCCGATTTTGGTCACTACGGACCATTCTTTATCCGCATGGCATGGCACGGTGCAGGCACCTATCGCGTTGGCGATGGCCGTGGTGGAGCAGGTGGGCGGCCAGCAGCGCTTTGCACCGCTCAACAGCTGGCCCGACAATGTAAACCTCGACAAGGCTCGCCGGCTTCTTTGGCCTATCAAGCAAAAGTATGGCCGCAAAATATCCTGGGCCGACCTTTTTATCCTTGCCGGAAATGTGGCCCTAGAGTCGATGGGTTTTAAAACCTTTGGCTTCGGCGGCGGGCGCGAGGATGTTTGGGAGCCGGAGGAGGATGTTTACTGGGGCTCGGAAACCAAGTGGTTAGGAGCGGACAAGCGCTACTCTGGCGAACGCGATCTGGATAATCCCCTTGCCGCAGTGCAAATGGGCTTAATCTACGTGAATCCGGAGGGACCCAACGGGAATCCCGATCCGGTGGCAGCGGCCAAGGATATTCGCGAAACATTTGCCCGCATGGCCATGAACGATGAGGAGACTGTGGCGCTTATTGCCGGTGGACACACCTTTGGCAAGACCCATGGAGCGGGTGATGTGGCAAACGTAGGACCTGAGCCAGAAGCTGCGGGCATTGAGGAGCAGGGCTTGGGTTGGAAAAGTAAGTTTGGCTCTGGAAAGGGTGGCGACACCATTTCCAGCGGGTTGGAGGTTACCTGGACGCAGACTCCGGCCAAGTGGAGCTACTACTTCTTCGAAAACCTGTTTAAGTACGATTGGGAGCTTACCAAGAGTCCGGCCGGTGCTCACCAGTGGGTTGCAAAGAATGCGGGTGATGTTGTTCCCGATGCCCACGACCCTCACAAGAAGCATAAACCAACCATGCTTACCACCGACCTTTCGTTGCGCTTCGATCCCATCTATGAAAAAATTTCAAGGCGCTTTTATGAGCATCCGCTTGAGTTTGCCGATGCTTTTGCCCGCGCGTGGTTTAAGCTTACCCACCGCGATATGGGACCACGCACTCGCTACCTTGGCCCGGAAGTTCCGGCAGAGGATCTCATTTGGCAAGATCCCATTCCGGCCGTTAACCATAAGCTGGTTGATGAGAGGGATGTTGCTGCATTAAAAACAAAAGTTTTAAGCTCGGGGCTTTCCGTTGCTCAGCTGGTATCCACCGCGTGGGCTTCGGCAGCTACCTTCCGAGGATCGGACAAGCGGGGCGGCGCCAACGGTGCTCGCATTCGGCTTGCTCCACAAAAGAATTGGGCGGTTAATAACCCTGTTCAGCTGGCCAAGGTAATGAAGGTGCTGGAGAGCATCCAGAAGGAGTTTAACAGCACGCAAACGGGCGGAAAAAAGGTATCGCTTGCCGACCTCATTGTGCTGGCAGGTTGCGCTGGTGTAGAAAAGGCCGCAAAGGATGCGGGTTTTGCCGTAACCGTTCCCTTTACTCCGGGACGCATGGATGCGCTGCAGGAGCAAACCGACGTGGAATCTTTTGCCATGCTGGAGCCGGTGGCCGATGGTTTCCGCAACTACATAAAGGCACGGTATACCATTTCGGCACCGGAGCTGCTGGTTGATAAGGCCCAGCTGCTGAAGCTCACTGCTCCCGAGATGATCGTTCTGGTGGGCGGCATGCGCGTGTTGAACACAAATTTCGACGGTTCCAAGCATGGCGTTTTCACCAAACGCCCCGAAGTGCTCACCAACGATTTCTTTGTGAACCTGCTCGACATGGGAACAGCCTGGATGCCAACATCGGAAGCTAAGGAGGCATTTGATGGACGCGACCGTAAAACGGGAGCTCCAAGGTGGACGGCAACCCCGGTGGACCTTATCTTTGGTTCAAACTCCGAGCTGAGAGCCCTGGCCGAGGAGTATGGATGTGCCGATGCGAAGGAGAAATTTGTCAACGATTTTGTGGCAGCTTGGAGCAAGGTGATGAACCTCGACCGCTTCGATTTGGCCTAAGTGTCCGTAATCCCAAATGCTAATCTTTCGATTGGCATTGAACCTGCAAAGGTGGTTTGGCAACAGACTGTTTTTGTTGTGTCTCTTTTTTTATTATATTTGGTGTAGGCTGTGAAATGCCTATCAATATGGGCTTACAAATACAGTATTTACTCATGTATATTTGAACTATCGTTCATGCTATAAAAGACACTGATATCTTTTGATAATGAACAAAACCGTATCTTTAACTTTAAAAACAAAGTATTATGGGAAAACAAGGAATTAAAATCTTATCTGTTGATGTAGATGAACTTTTAAAAATGTTAAATGCAGCACTCTCCGAAGAATGGCTTGCATATTATCAGTATTGGATTGGAGCAAGGCTCATGGAAGGTCCTATGAGAAGTGAAGTTGAACCTGAACTGTTATTACATGCTGACCAGGAATTAGGTCATGCAGTTTTAGTTGTTAACAGGATTATTCAATTAGGTGGTACGCCTGTTATCAATCCTACAGAATGGACAAAACTTGCGCGTTGTTCATACGATGAACCATCAGACCCTTATATTGAAACAATTTTGGAGCAAAATTTGAAAGGGGAAAGATGTGCAATTCAGAGGTATCAAGAGATTGCTGATTTTACCAATGGTAAAGACCATTCAACGCATCAAATGGCCGTTCAGATTCTTAATGAGGAACTTGAACACGAAAATGACATTGAAGATTGGATAAATGACATTGTTCGAATGAAAGAGGAATGGAAGAAAATGAGAACGTAAGATTAATGGAGGAAAAATTATGGGATGTGCAGATGGCGTTAAGCCTCGAAAAAAATTCAATTTGAAATTAACGAATTATCAAGTCAAACATTAAAGGAGAAGAAAAATATGAGCTCAACAATGGTAAGACAAGAAATGCCTAAATTTTCAATGGATGCATATGATGCCAAAACTGGCCATTTTAAAGCAGTTTCGAGTGATGATTATAAAGGGAAATGGGCAGTAGTTTGCTTCTATCCTGCCGATTTTACTTTTGTATGCCCGACTGAAATTGCTGCAATGAATGCAAAATATGATGAATTTCAGAAATTAAATACAGAAATACTTGCTGTGTCTGTTGATTCAAAATTTTCGCACAAACGCTTTGTTGAGACAGAACCTTTATTGAAAGGGTTAAGGTTAACAATGGGCTCAGATTCAAATCAGGAAGTCAGTCGCGCATTTGGAGTCCTTGTTGAGGAAGAGGGCGTTGCACTTAGAGGCAGATTTCTTTTTAATCCAGATGGAATTTGTGTTGCTCAAGAGGTTCAGGCCGATTCTGTTGGAAGGAATGTAAATGAGTTCCTTCGACAAGTAGAAGCTTGGCAATATGCTACTAAAACTGGAGAAGTTTGTCCCGCAGGATGGCGACCTGGTAAAAAGACGCTTCCAGTTAAAACTGATGCAGAAAAAATGGCTGGTCATGTTGGCGATTATATCACAATAGAGGAAATTCTGAGTTAGGCAGTTACATTATTAACCCTGAGTGTTATCTTTAGTTCAAACTCCGAGCTGAGAGCCCTGGCCGAGGAACATGGATGTGCCGATGCGAAGGAGAAATTTGTCAAGGATTTTGTGGCAGCCTGGAGCAAGGTGATGAACCTCGATCGCTTCGATTTGGCCTAAGTGCCCGTAACCCCAAATGCCAATCTTTCAATTGGCATTGAACCTGCAAAGGTGGTTTGGCAACAGACCACCTTTGTTGTATTCCTATTTTAATTTCATTTGGTGGATGGTGTGGCAGACGGTGGAGCCCAACTCAATGCGTTTTAATGAGTCAAAGCTGTATTGCTGCCACAGAAAGCCATTGACAATATCCTAAAAGTTTTTATCTTAGTAAAAATAAACCTCACCTAAAGGTAAGGCTATCCACCCAAATTGGTAGGGATAACCCCACCAAAGGTGGCTTGTAAACGAGTTGTGGTGCATTAAATAAGAGACCGAAGTATGCCAGTAAATATTTACATCCAAGAAACATTTGAAAAAGTAGATTGGCTCTGCGAAGGAATTTGGGACTTACCAACTCAAATTGATGCACTTGAAACTTGGTTGGACAAAAAAGGGAAGGATTTAGTACCAAATGAATATGTTGCCGACATTGGTTTTGACATAAGAAAAGATGCAGGCAGGTGGTGGTGGCGTTTTGAATTCTAAATCAATGGAAATAATGGGACGAATTGGAATGGATGTGTATTTTTCTGAACACCCTTCAGCAGATTAACCTAAAAAGAGAATAATGTTTGACACTTTTGCAAATAAGGTTCGAATAAAGAGAACACCAGAAACGGAAGAAAAAGGACTTGCAGAGAAAGTAGGTGAAGTATTTGGACAAACTACTCCTTCGATGATGGATTTTGAAATTATTGGAAACCTCAAAGAAGATTTTGCTATTAATGTGTATTTTGAAGATTTAGGTGAATCATATTGGTTTTCAGAAGAGTTAATCGAGCATTTAGACAACGGACAAGGCGCAGAAATAACTCTTGACGGTATTGATAAAAAATGGACAAAAGGAGAAAATGGTGAATGGATTGAAGAAGATACAAGTCCAACAATCACGAAGAATAACCCTAAACAAGATCAATCAGAAAGCAATAAGTGTTGGTGGAGATTTTGGGAAAAGAATAAATAACGACACCACAACAGCGTATATAACTTATGACTGGTAACGTGCTAAATTCAACCTTTATGCATTTAAGTTAGTTTGGTGCAAGCCAACAAGAAGGTACTTCGAAAACCGCCACAAGTCATATGCGCAAACTGCTAGGCAAAATTAAAAAACCCCACGCGCCAAGCAAAACTTTAAATTACTACCATGAAAAAACTAAGAGAATAATATTTAGAGCTTTTATAGTGGGGATTGTGCTAATAATCATTTTGGTAATAGTTGCTTCAACCACAAAGTTTCAAATTGTACGAAATGATACAATGGATTATTTTTATGCTCAACACATAAAAATTGATTCGATAAGCATTGATGAAAAAATTTCCAGGGAACTGGCTTTTGAGGACATGGATTTCTTGGTTAAAAGTATTGAGGAGATTCATCCTAATCCATATTGTTATATCTCAAAGGCTCGGTTTTATTCATATAGAGATTCAATCAAACTATTGATTAATCAGGAGACAACTCGAGACGAACTCTTTCATCTACTAGAACCATTTGTAAGATTATTGAAAGATAATCATACGCATATCCATTTTCCCGAGAAATCAAAAGGCATAGATAGTAAGGAAAGTCTTGATGAGATTCTTGGAGATTCAAAAAATACAATAAAATACCAACGCTATGATAACCGGATAGGGTATCTTCAAATAAATTATTTTGCTATTGGCAAAAACGAATTTGCTAGGCTCACCGATAGTATTTTCAACCAGATTAAAAAAGATTCAGTAATTAATCTGATAATTGATATAAGAAATAATCCAGGGGGTAATAGTTCTCTTGCAGATTATTTGATTTCAAATATTTATGATAAACCATACAAAGGACGTTCTAAAATTCAGGAAAAACGTAGTGAGCAGGCTGGCGTTTTTATGAAAGGTGCGTTTTCGTGGTGGTTTAGGCCTTTTATTAAATCTATAAAACCTTAAGAGATTATTATAACACGCCAATAGGAGGGATTTATAACGATATTAAAGGCTTTAAAAACCCCATGAATGTTCCTCATAGATATAGTGGCAATGTTTATTTGCTTATAAACTACTATACTGGTTCAACAGCATTGGGATTTGCAACCGTCTTCAAAGATTATAATATTGGAAAAATTATTGGGGAAGAAACACGTTCAGAAGTTAACGAGTTTGGGGATGTTGTTCCATTTGATCTACCCAATAGCCGGTTATGGGTTTGGTGTTCAACAAAAAGATACATAAGACCAATTGGAGAAATGACCGTTGGAGGACTAACCCCGATATTTATATTAAAGATAAAAATGATTCTATTCTCAATTATACAATAAGCATGATTAAAAACGAGTAATCAAAGGTGCTTAACACACAATATAAAACATTTGGGGACCAGCGATTTGCAAGCATCCTGTTTTAAAATTAACTTTTCCCTCGGTGAACCCAGATGCGTTCCGAACCCTCAGCCGTTTAATATTGTCAACCGTTATGTGTAATATTAACCCGTGTTGAAATAGGATGACATTATGAAGACGAAGCAGATAAAGCGAATACTCAGAATAGCATTTATTATTGCAAGCATAAGCTCCTTGTACTTCGTTCCATGGATATTGGTAAAAGCTTGGATTTTACCACTTCCATCTACTGTTCAGGAACAGCTGGATGATGCAATTGGTTATGGATTTGATGGTATTATTGTTTACGTGGACCAAGCTGGGAAGCCGCCGGAGTTTTATGCCGCAGGCTGGCACGACCGAAAAAAGAAGATACCTGCCTACCCGCAAGCCCTATTCAAGATTGCCAGTATTACCAAGCTATATGTCGCTGTTGCTACTGCGAAATTGGTAAAAGCAGGACGTTTGTCTTTAGATAAAACACTTGCTGATTACTTTCCGGAACTAGCGGGAAGAATTGAATATTCAGACAAAATAACCTTAAGAATGATGCTGCAGCATCGAAGTGGCATTCCCAACTTTGTTGACCATCCTGATTTCTGGAAAAAACCGCCAAAAAGCAGACAAGAAACGCTGGATTACGCACTGGATTTACCGGCTAACTTTAAGCCGGGTAAAGGTTATGGCTATTCAAATACCAATTATATGTTGATTGAGGATCTCATTGATAAAACGCTGGGATATAGCCACCAACAATATATAAAGGAGGAGATTTTGATTCCACTGGGGCTGAAAAACACTTTCGGTTCGCTTAGTGAGGTGAATATAGACGATGTGATGAGTGGCTACTATGTTGGCGTTGACAAAGATTTTAAGACAGAAGATACTGGCTTAATGCTAGCTACAGCAGAGGATGTGGGTAAATTCTTGCGAGCATTAAACGATGGTTCGGTGTTTAATGAAGGTGAACAGGAAATCTATTCCTCCATTTACGTGTATGAACATACCGGCCTGCTAGTTGGCTATCAAAGTATTGCAAAATACTACAAGGACATAGATACGGTTGTTATTCAGTTTAATAATACAACCAACTTTGATGGTTATAACTGGAATTTAGCCGAAATCATATATGGTCGTATTGTAAAAATATTAAGGAATAAAAGGAGCACATAACATTTTGTATAGGTAATGGCAAGCGGTGTAGTAAATATCAAAGTTTAGCTGCGCTGAGCCAACAATGGCGCGGACATTTTGTCCGAGCCCTCCTGCCTTGGCAAAACACCTCCGGAGCCTCACAATATGTGATTGCATACTACATAAACCGTTGAAACGGTTCAGGCATTTCACCGGTATTTATTTACCCACGGTTGAAACCGTGGGCTATGTTTTGCAATGGCGATAGTCCGCACGTGAGCGCCCTAGGCTGCGGAGCCGGGGACCCTGAGGCCGAAGGGAGCGTAAAAACGGCGGCTGTTTGAGCGAAGCGAGTATTGCCGGTTTAGCTCGCGAGGCCGTAAAGGGTCGGCGAGCAGCCAAGGCTTGATCTTTTCTTCCTTTTCCATCAAGTAAAAAGTAGTAACATAGTTAACAAGCAGTTAATTAAGCATTTAACCACTATTTTTATTTTAAACCATTATGTTTCTTAAATAAAAAAGGTTTAAGCCTGTAAACCAATAACATAGTAAGTAATATTTGGCACTAAACCAGTAAAAAAACGACCTAAAACAAGCATTTTAGAGGTAAAAGTGTAAAAAAAGTACAAAAAAATGTAACCATTTATTTTTTGATTCGTATTACAAATCAAACAGTTATAAATGTATGAAACAAAATGCTAGACTAATTCAGGTAAAAATTAACGGTTATTCCTACATATATGCTTATTATAAGCACCAAGGCAATGTTATTAAAGTAAATACCTATACCAACTACATAGAGGGCAAAATGACTAAAAGCCTACTCTATACAAGTAACGTTGACAATTATGAAGAAATTAACAGGAAAACCATTAATCTAGTTAATCGAGTAAATGACTACATAATGACTAAATACCTCGCAGGTGTTAACTCATTTACTGTGAATCAAAGGGAATGTTTAGCCTATATTAGTGACAATAACTATTATACTGTCAATAAAATAGAACATAGAAAGGGCAATGCAATAGGTAATAACAATACCAATAAAACACTAAACACTTATCTAAGTGAGTTTATAGCAACAAAAGAAAACAGCCTAACAGGTTCAACCTTAAGCCTATATTACTACATGCAACGTTACTTAAATGAGTTTAACGGCAAAATAGACCTGAGCGAAGTAAACCAAACCTTTACCACTAACTTCATTAATCATTTACTCGGTAGGGGAATGACAAACAACGGCGTTAATACATATATACGGAAGTATAAGGCACTACTAAACAATTTACAAAGGGAAAACATTTACCAATTTTCCTTTCAAACCCTAAACCCACAACTAAAGAAAACCACCAAAGAGGTAATGAGTCTGACCAAAGAAGAACTACAAGCAATAATAACATTGGCACAATCTAACCCCAAGCCAAGCGAAGAAAAAACCCTAAAGTGTTTTATTTTCCAGTGTTTGACAGGGTTAAGGATTTCCGATTTAAGTGACCTCAACCAAACTAATTTTAAATTAATTAATGGGCAAACTTACCTCGTTAAAAAAACCCAGAAAACCCAAACCAGCGTTACTATTCCTTTACATCCATTAGCCATAAGCATAATAGAGGAGTATAATTATAAGTTACCACTACCAACGGGTAAGGGTTATAACCTCAACTTAAAGGCAATATTTAAGCGTCATAACCTACTTACTGAGCAAACAGAAGTAATACAACTACAAGGCAATAAGTCAACTAAGCAATTAGTAAGCAAGTATGAATTAGTTAGCAGCCATTGGGCACGTAAGACTTTTATAACGCTTAACCTTAACAATGGCTTACCTGTAAACCAGTTGATGCAACTAACAGGCCATAAGAATGTTAGCACACTGCAAAAGTATATGAGTAAATCAGTACCAACTAACATATTGAGTAACATATAAGGGGGATGAGGGTTTGAAATAATTACAAGCCTTGGCATACCCCACCATACCCTTGTTTACAAAATCTTGAATTTAAGAGCGGTGTTTAACAAACTGTTTAACAAGCACTTACAAACTACTTAATTTACCCCCTAGTAAATATATGTTTTATAACATAAATTAATTATTTCAATTTTAGTAATAAGTTACATACCAACAGTGTATTTATAATCAAAATAATAGCAAATAATAAAAAATAATACTTTATGAATGACAATTCAAAGCACAATTACGCACAACGTAAATACGCTCAATACAAAACAATACAGAGCAATAAGGCACAACCTAGCAACATTGCAGGGGTATATAATTACAATTCAAAAAAGGGGGAATTAACGCCCTTTACAATGACATATAACCCCGCTAAAGAGTTTGGGGTTTATGCTATTCGTTTAGGTAGTGCTATAAATCAAAATTACCTCTTCATTAACTTCACTAACTTTCAATCCATTCGAGTTACATATGAAATAAACGAAGAAAATGAATATAGTTTTACCTACAATAATTTTGATTACATTTTCAACACTACCCCTACCGAAAAAAAGGTAAGAATTGAAATAAAAAAATAGTGTCCCCTATAACAATGAGTGTCAACTCACAACCCTCAATAGCAATCAAACCCAATAGCCATAAGCATTATAGAAGAAAAAAGTATATGCACCTAGTGCGTATATTTTTGACCCAAAAACAGCCATAAAATGACCATAAAAACAAGTCAAAAAGTGAAGCAAATAGTTTGCATAGATTGGCTAACAATTGCCCTAAATGGGTCACCACCTGTTGACCACAAAAACAATGAATGTTACATAGTTCAAACACAGGAAACTAACCTAAATTTTAGGTTTGTTTCTGACCTTTACGTTAACACTATTAAAGTTGGTAAACTATACTACCAGCCTCTAAAGTCATATATGCCTAAAGACTTAATGCACCTAACAATTGCTAATGAAATATTATACACAACTGACTTACAGAATTATATTAAGTATTTATTGAAAATTGGTGACTATAAACAGGTAGTTAGATTAGACCTAGCCATTGATTACCTGCTTAGCAATCAAAATTTGGTAAAAAAAACAATTAACCTACTGAATAACAAAAATGTAGTAAAAAAAGGAAAAGCAGAATATGAAAGCCATAATATTGGCTTAACAAGCCTAATCTATGGTAGTTCTAAGTCAAACAAACAAATTAATATTTACAACAAAACCGAGGAATTGAAGCAATCAAATAAGCCATATATAAACCGCTTTCACTTTAATAACGGTCTAATAGTGAATAAGAATGACAGTATACAACGGTTTGAGTTAAGGCTAAGGAAAGCAGCAACAAAGAGCATAGACATAACTAAACTAAATGATTCTAACTACCTTAAGCATTTAATTATGAGTAACATAAAAAACTTTTATGACTTCAAGCAAAGAAAAAAAGAAAATTACAAAACAATAGTTAAGAATGTAACTCCTCTTAAATTAGACCACAAAATTAACCCCGAATATTTACCCATTGAGCAAACAATTAAGGCAACAACCAACAACCTAAATAGGGGCGAAATAATAGGTTTAAAGGCAGAATATACCAAATACCTAATCAACTACCTTAAGCACATTAACGTGGTTAATTTGCGACATATTGACCCTAAAGAAACAACTTCATACCTAGAGGCAAGTAATAAGCATATGAAAGCAATAAATGCCATATTAGAAGCCAATCAACAACTAACCATTTATTACAACGCAAAGTCAATTCATTGGGAAAAGGAGGTTAAAAAGAAATATAAGGCAGAAATCGAGCAAAAAACTGAAAGCGAAGCAAGCAACAGAATAACCGACATAACAATTAAATGTAACTCACTAAATAGTAAATAATTATGAAGAAAAGAAAAGTAATTAGTCTAACCAATTTAGACATTAACCAAAGTGAATTAATCGAACTAATAACTCTAATTGGTAAGCAAAATAGCAACCCAACTAATGAAGAAAACCAAAGGCTAATAGAATTACTCACAACAGCGGAAAACATCCAAAAAATAACTACAATAAGTAAAAACTAAATCAATGAAAAAACAACGTAAAAACTTTTTAACTAATGCCAATTTTAACGCCATTTTAGCACAATATTCCCTCTATGTTGGAATTACTGAGGGGGAATTAATAAGACAGGTAATTTATAGCAATTACATAGACTTATTAGCCAAAGGGGAATTAACCCCACAAAAGCAATAGCACAGCAAAGACCTCACGCATGTGAGGTTTTTGCATTAATATACTTTATGCTATATTTGCAAAGGAATTAGGACAAAAAACTCTATTTTATAACTCACTTAATTACAGTTAGTTAAGACAGGAAATAAATAAAAGTATTAAATAGGTATTAAACTCATTGCAACTAACTGACTACCAAGCATTACTATATTCCATCAAGGGAAAAGGAAAAAGGAAATTGAGCCACAGCTCCATTCTTGAACGCCCGGTTCTTTTACACCAATGCTTTATACCCGCGGTTGAAACCGTGGGCTATGCCATTAAATGGCGATAGTCCGAAGGTGAGCGCCCTAGGCTTGATTTTTTCGTTATTTTTTATCAAGAAAAAAGAACAGAAGAAATTTGTTGCGCACCTACGGAGCGCCAACGCCTCTCGTTCCAAACTCTACCAACGTTTGGCTCCTCCGGAGCCTCGCAATATGTGATTGTATATTACATAAACCGTTGAAACGGTTCAGGCATTTCACCGGTATTTAATTACCCACGGTTGAAACCGTGGGCTATGACATTCATTGGCGATAGTCCGGACCCTCGCGCTCCTGCGTAACCCAATCCCCACAACCCTTTCAGAAAAAACGTTCAACTTTTTTCAAAAATATTTGCAATTGTTTTAAAAGTATGCCGTAACTTGGGTAAGCCTTTGATACGCAGCCTGTAGCTAAACGCACGCAGCTCGCTGCATTTATACGAATGAGATGGTTTTTTTAAGTGAATTACTTCATTTTCTAACCTTTAAAACGTTACATCTATGTCAAAAGAAGATTTTGATTTAAATGCTGCAACGATTGAGAGCATAGCCGATGCAGCTAGTCCAGCCATTCCCATTGCAGCCATGCTGCAGGAGGCGGAAGATTTATACGTATGGAGCCAGCCCGACAAGGCGCCGCTGGTAGCGGCCGGGCTCGATTGGACGCTGGTAGATAGCCTTCCGGCCAGGACGGGTGCCTGCCGCTACGCCCAGTCGCTGTGGCAGCAGCAGTACCAAAGCCGTGAGGAGGCGCAGCGCGAGTGGGCTACCCGCTCCCCCGAGGCCTACGCCCTGCGCGACGAGCTGGTGCACCACTTCCTCTTCGCCTACCGTAACGCCCCCGACCTGCTCGCCCATGCCCGCCGCATTGCCGAAGGCGCCGGCCATGCCGACATGGTGCAGGATTTGGCCGACCTTGCCGTGCTCGGTAAGGCCAACCCAGCCCCGCTCGAGACCATTGGCTTAGACTTGGCTCAGCTCACCACCGCCGAAACCCTGGCCGAGGAGATGGCCGACCTGCTGGCGCGCAGCAACGGCGAGCGCATGAACGACAGCCAGCTGCGGGTAACCCGCGACAAGGCCTACACCTACCTCAAGCAGGCCATGGACGAAATTCGCCGCGTGGGCCAGTATATATTCTGGCGCAACGACGAACGGCAGCGGGGCTACACGAGCAAGTATATCCGTAAACATTCAAAATCGAAGAAGGAGAGCACCACGGAGCAGTAGTTCATGCTCGGTAGCATCCAGCGCCACCCTTTTGCGGTGGCGCTTTTTTTAGCAACCCGCTGAACCCCTTTACTAGGGAGGGTAAAACTTGCTAAGAAGGGGTAAACCATCACTAAGAAGGGGTAAACCATTGCTAAGAAGGGGTAAACCATCGCTAAGAAGGGGTAAATCATTGCTAAGAAGGAGTAAACCATTGCTAAGAACGCCTAAACCATCGCTAAGAACACCCGAACCTTCGCTAAAAACGATCAAACCTTGCCTAAGAAGGCCCAAACCTTGGCTAAGAAGGTGTTAAAACTCGCAAGGGGCACGCCAGGCAAGGGTTGGGGTGGGAGAGAGGGTGCGGGCGTTTACTTATGCATGTAAAGCCTAACAAAAATAAAATCACTTAATACGAATCAAAAATTAATTGTAGATTTGGGTATTGTGCGGTTAAAACCGCACAATACATACCAATATAGGTGTGTATATACAGTTTTTCCGCATATATAAATGAGTTATGGGCAATTTACCGAGAACCAACTAGGAATGTTTATGAAGAAAGATAGCATATGAAAAGATTATTACTGTTAATAATTCTAAATCTGATAATCCTTAAATTATTTGCCCAGAAGAATGATTTAATGAGGCCAAATATTTTTAAAACTCAACAGTTTAAAGGATTAATTGGGAATATAAAAGTTACAATGCAATTATACTTCTATAGTGATAGTTCAGTTGATGGCTGTTATTTTTATGACAAAATTGGAGAATTAATACCTTTAGTTGGCAATGTCCATGGTCCTAATTTAAGTTTACATATATCTTCAGGTAAATTTTTTATTCCTCCAATAGACGAAAACGAAGATGAATTTTTTAAGGGTAAATTAACAATAGATTCTACTAATAATTTTAATAGTTTTAAAGGGAACTGGAAAAAGAAAGATACGCAATTAAGTTTCTTAGTTCAAGGATGTAAAACAAATATAGATTGGTGTTATTTTTCTTTACATTATAAAGGTTTTCTCGTTAACTACAATAATAAAGCTATTGAACAAATTATAAACTTTATTTATCCTAGTATTAAATCATCAAAAAAATTAAATAATTCAATTTTATCATTAATGCTCAAGAATGAGAATTCATCCGATTTTAAGAAATACATTGACCTTATTAATTTACAGACAAGTAAATCATTTACAATTATTAATGAATATGATAATGACCAGATATTTTCGGACTACGATTGTTATTGTTGGAATTCAAGAATAAATGGTTACATCTCTTATTATAATGATTCGTTATTATCTTATGTTTTAAAAGATTTTAAGTATGTTATTGGCGCGAATGGTCAACCAAATGATTGGATTTCGGTATTTAAGATTTCAACTGGAGAGGAAGTTCATTTATTTGATATATTAAATAAGGATTATTATGACAAAATTTCTACTATAGTTAGTAAAAAGTATGGTGAGAAATATTTTAATGACAGTATAGTTTCTTACCATTTTGATAGTTTTCAAGTTGCTCCAGGTGGTCTATATTTAATTGAAAGTGCGTTATGCAATGTATGCATAGCTTCAACTTATTTTTTAACATTTAAAGATTTGGAGCCATTTATTAATGAGCCATACAAATACTTAATAAAGAAATAAACTGCCCATAACAGCGTATTTATTGTATTTGGGCTGATGACGCATTTGGAGTTCTTAACGCTTTTTGGTAGTTTTATAACGGGGGATAAGAAAGCAGTTTCAAACTCCCAAACACAACAAATACGCAAAACGTTAGCGTGCATTAAAACATACCATCAACCAACTAAATGATATGAGACTATTTTCAATTTTAATTACACTGCTTGGAATTACGATAAATGTATTTGGACAACAAGAAGTGAAATTTAAAGTAGAGGAATTATCTAAACCAGAGAAATTATTAATTAATCGAGATTATAATGATTTGTATAAATGGCTGATACTTTCGGATGTAAATATGTATCCCAACGAGATTGAGAAAGACAGTATTGATTTTCCATTTAATATTATTGCAAAAAGTGAAGCACCAGACAGCTTAGTGTTTTTTGGATACCATTCATTTTTTAATGGAATGTATCAGGCTTATGCAGACCATAGACCATTTGTTATATCGCCCGATATGATTTGGCTATTAATAAGTCAAGGATTTGCAAGACACGTAAGTGCAAACTCTGAACTGTTGAGAAAAGATTTCGTTGATTTTGATGGTAAATTATCATTAATTGTTAGAAATGACAATTTAACTTTAAATAGCCCAGCAAACTTATGGGAAAATATTTTTCCTGAATTCACAAAACAGATTGCAAAACATACAGGTAATGATTTAATTAATGTTCTTACATCTGATTTTTCTACAACAACTTCTGTGGAGAAAATTGCTTCAGAAATAACAATTATGGAAGCAATGGAACCATATTTTGAATTCATTGTGATACGTATAGTGTGTGGAATTCCAGAGATAACGTTAAAAGGCACAACCGAAGATTGGCAGAAAATTTATGACAAAACTAAAAAACTTGAAAAATATGATTTAAAATGGTGGACAGACGAAATTGAACCCATTTTAAACGAGTTTATCAAAACATCAAAAGGAGAAATCGATGAAAAGTTCTGGAGAAATATGTTTAAATATCATTCTCAGAAACACTATGGTGCTCCTAAAATAATAGATGGTTGGATTGTTAAATTTTTCCCGTATGACAAAGATGGTAAACGAAATAATTTAAAACAATTAGAAGGTGGTGGCAATCTACCAGAGGAAATTGTAAAAGTAGACTTGAAATATATCGAATCATATGGAGACTCTACCCAAACAACTCCTTTGGAACTTTGGGCTGGATTTATTGGATTAGAACAAAATTCAAATGATTTTACCTTAACACCAAAAATTGGTTGGATGATTAGAAAAAAGGATACTGATAATTTTGGATTAAAACACCAATTTGAAAAACAAGCGAATGAAGACTTTATGGGGTCAGGAATATCTATAAGAGTGCAAGAGATACCAAGTGCAATATTTGAACTCAAAGAGATTAAAAACCTTGAGATTTCTTTTACAGACAGTATTTTAATACCTGACAAATTGAAAGAAATTAAAATTGAAAAACTGAAACTATCTGGAAGAATTGACAAGTCTGAAATAGAACGGATAAGTAAAATGTTTCCTGATACTGAATTGATTATAAACAGAGAAAAAATTAACGCACGCTAACACGCGGTCATAAAACATTGGGGGCGAAGTAGTTATTCAAGCATCGGTTCTCGCATCAACGGTTGTTGTACCTTGATAGCGAAGTAGCTCCGAAATCCCCAACGTTTCATACCGCCAACCGTTGGCATTAATTTTGACGAGTCCTAAAATATGGCTACACAACACGTAGCAATTATGTATAAGAATGATGGATTTGTTCGAAGGTACAGCGAGGGTTTTAAGCTCAAAATTTTAGCCGAACTTAGCACTGGAAATTACTCCAAGAAAAAGCTTGGTGAAATTTACGGAATTAACCGCACTACCATTAATGAATGGATAAAGAAGTACGATCGGAAAGATTTAATGAACACCAGAGTAATCGTGGAAACCCAAGACGAAACGACACGGCTTAAAGCCCTACAGAAGGAGATCAAGCAGCTCAAGGAGCTGTTGATTAAAAAGGACTTGGACAGGTTGGTTTTAGACTCCTACCTGGAAGTTGCGGCAGAAAAGCTGGGCTGCAAGAGCGTAGAAGAGCTAAAAAAAAACTTAAGCATCTAAGCTTGTTGAAAACCGTGGAAAAGATAAGGCACACGGGGCAGGCCAGCATGGAGCAAGCCTGCCAATGCTACGGGCTGCACCGGGATGCTGGCTACAAGCTGAAGAAGCGGAAGCAGCAGAAAGCCGCTGTTGCCTCGCAGGTGCTTGAGCTGGTCAAGGCAGAGCGGATAGGGCAGCCCCGTGTAGGAACCCGAAAGCTCCACAGAACCTTGCGCTCCTCCTTTGCAGCCTCCGGGTTAAAAGTGGGGCGTGACAAGCTGTTTGGCATACTCAGGACGCACGATTTGCTTGTCAGGCGCAAGAGGGCTTCGTGCAAAACCACCGATTCCTACCACCGTTTCCACAAGTACAAGAACCTGGTCAAGGGCATGGCGGTTACCGCTTGCAACCAGGTCTGGGTGTCCGACATTACCTACATCCGCACCGTGAAGGGGTTTTGCTACCTGGCGCTTGTTACGGATATGTACTCCCGTAAGATCGTGGGCTACGACCTGAGCGACTCGCTGGAGCTGGCGGGCTGTTTGCGAGCCTTAAAACGAGCTCTGCGGACAGCCCGCCCAGCAGCCGGGTTGGTACACCACTCCGATAGGGGGATACAGTACTGCAGCAACCAGTATGTGGAGCAGCTGAAGCGGCATCAAATCAGCATCAGCATGACCGAGGAGAACCACTGCTACGAAAACGCTATTGCCGAGCGGGTAAATGGCATTTTGAAGGATGAGTTTTACCTAGACCAGTGCTTCTTTAGCACCAGAATTGCCAGCATCGCAGCAAAAAATGCAATCGAAATTTACAATTCTAAGCGATTGCATATATCTTTAGGGTATAAAACGCCGAATATGGTATTTGAAAATGCAGCTTAATAAATTGTTTAACTTGTAGCCATATTTTAGGACAAGACATTTTAAAAGACCATACCCAGATAACATTTGTCGAGGGATTAAATGAAAAAGGGACTTGACTAATAGTAATTACAGATATTAAAAATCAATGACTTGAAAACAAATAGAATAATAAAAAGCAGATTTAAAATTGGATTTTTACTTTGGTTTTTGTGGATGTCTTTAGCAACTTTTGGACTAATTGTAATGCTTAAAAAACTTATTGAACGATTCGACATTAATGGACTTACAACAACTGTGCTGCTTGGATTATTTGTAGGATTTCTAATATTTACAGTCTTAATGATTTTTAAAGACTTCAAATATATTCGGATTGACACGGAACAAAAAACAATGACTTGGTATTCACCAGTTATTCCTTGGGGAAAGAAAATATTTTTAACCGATTATAAAGCAAAGATTAAAACAAAAGAGATTGGTTCTGCTGGTGGATATTCAAGTGCATATTTACTTGATGAGACCTTAACGACAAGGATAAAAGTAAATGGATTATTCTACAAGAATTTTGGACAACTTTTTAATTCTTTGGAATTGACAGAGATTAGACATTATGAATTTAATATTTGGAAATATTTTAAGCTGATTTACACAGGACGAATAAAAATAAAACCGATTAACAATAAAAACTAATGCCAACATCATGTATAAAACATTGGGGTTTAGGTGGTTATATGAATGTTTCTGCCCCGCATCGGCGTTTGTGCCGGCGGATAGGTACGAAGTCCGCAATCCCCAACGTTTCATACACGCGACCGTTGGCACACATGGGCTTTTCGACAAGCATTGCCTTTTGTATGCAGGATTCGTATCTTTGAAAAAAAAAAAGTGAGCACCGTTGAAATAAGAAATAATCTCCATCACCTAATTGATAGTATAAGCAATGAAGGGTTACTTATGAAGTTTTATGCTATCATGTCCAGGATGAATGAGAGGGCAGATGGAGAACTTTGGGGAAGACTTACTCCGGCGGAACAGGAGGAGTTAATTCGTGCGGACATTGAATCAAATGACCCGGCAAATCTTATCGCGCATACTGAAATACAAAAAAAGCATAAGAAATGGCTTTAACCATCTATTGGTCGAAAGCGCAGACAAGAAATTCGATAAAATTCTAACCTATTTGGAAGAGGAGTGGGGGGAAACAGTTACCACGGCTTTTGTTAAGAAAGTTTATGATTTCCTTGACATTCTTGCTGAATTTCCAGAAATAGGCAGCCTAGAACATACGGAAAGGAATATTCGTGGTTTTGTAATTGTGAGGCAGCTGACTCTCTTTTATAAAATTCATGGCGACAGCATTATTCTCTTGAACTTCTTCGACAATAGACAAAATCCAAAAAGAAAGAGATACTGACCCACGTTTGCCAAATAGCCCTCCAAGCTACATCCTGTGAAGGTGGGGTTGAGATCAACACGCGGTTTAAAATACTGGGGCTGATGATGTAGATTCGGGAATTCTTCCTAATTTAGTTTTAGTTTTCGCTGGTGATGATGACGCTAGCTTTTAACTCCCCAGCAATTCTAGCGACGGAAACGATGGGATGCATTAAAATAACAACACTAACGAATTGACTAATGGATCTAAAGATTAAAAAAGAATTTTCAATCTCGATGATAGTTACATTGATTTCAATATACTTAATCGGATTACCATTAGTTTATACTGTGATTCATCTTATTGGCATCGACCCTGATTTTAATTTGTCGTTGATTAATTTATTCTTGGCCAATTTAAGTTTGACTATGAATAATTTAGGTGGATTGATTATTGGAATGTGGATGTTTTACAATGCCGAGAGCCTTAAACAAGACAAGTGGACTTGGCTGTTGATAGGATTGATTTACGGACAATATTCTCTACTTCTTATTGCAATTATAATGATTATGCAAAATATTAATTCTAGACTTGATCTAATTAATTCAATTCGAAAGATTTTGGTTTTGCTTATAATAACCTTTTTCTTAAACATCGCTGCAAAATCATTATTGACTCCTTATCTCACATATGTAATGGATGCCACTAATTACGGATTTGTCATTAAATACACATCTTTGTTGACTATTATTTCTTACGGGCTAATGATTCTAATGAATATTATTCTTGCAATAAAACTTTCCAGTTGGATTAAGAGTATCTATATGCCTAAAAGAATTATTTGGATAATCGCAACATTATTTTTAAGAGTATTCCCTGTAATACTATTTAATGTATTGACAATTACACAAAAAGAAAATTATTAACGCAGCATAATTGAGTAGGTTCTCCCGCCCGCTTAGCTCACGAGCATTACTCCGGCCCCTTCGGCCCAACCATAACCTTGTGGAAAGCCATCCGATTGGGCTTCACCAGCCGCCGAGATTTACACCCATGTAGGTAACCAAAGCCTAAAATAGTTAGGTCTCCGTTTGACGCTCTGTAAATTAATTGTAGATTTGGGTATTGTGCGGTTAAAACCGCACAATACATACCAATATAGGTGTGTATATACAGTTTTTCCGCATATATAAATGAGTTGTGCGCAAAGCTGGAGAGACCGTGCTAACAATGAAAAATAAACTATGATTATAAACTATATTCACTGGAACCCTGACCCTGAGATTGTAAATATCTTTGGGATTTCGATTAGATATTATGGATTACTCTTCGTAAGTGGATTGATTATAGCTATCTACATGTTGGGTTGGATTTTTAGGAAAGAAAATATTCCATCAAAAAACTTGGAGAAATTAACAATCTACGGCATGATTGGAATAATTGCAGGGGCACGGCTTGGACACTGTTTATTTTATGAGCCTTCCTACTATTTATCACATCCGCTAGAAATGATTTTACCAGTGACATTTCCTCCCGAAGGTGGAATTAAGTTTACTGGTTACCAAGGCCTGGCAAGTCATGGTGGAGTGCTGGGATTATTGATTGGTTTATATTTCTATTCACGAAAGACTAAACATTCTATGATTGACACCCTTGATTTGATTGCTGTAGTTGTTGGAATAAGTTTGGGTTTCATTAGACTTGGAAACTTTATGAACTCTGAGATTATTGGGATGCCTACATCACAACCATGGGGTGTGATTTTTGAACGAGTTGACAATATACCAAGACATCCAGCACAATTATATGAGGCGTTTTCTTATTTTATAATTCTCGGTATTATGTTGGTTCTCTATTTGAAAATGAGAGATAGATTTAGAAACGGAATTTTATTTGGACTTGCAACTGTTTTATTTTTTATAGCAAGGTTTGTTATAGAGTTTTTAAAGGAAGACCAAGTAGGATTTGAAGATGGAATGATATTTAATATGGGACAACTTCTAAGCCTACCATACATTTTAGTAGGAATTGGATTTATTATATACGGATTATGGAAGACAAAAAAGCTCAGCGCACAACACATGGTATAGTGCATGAGGGTTTCAGAGGTTTTCGAGCGTTTGTGACTCGTAAAAAAGGTCGGTGTAAACTGATAGGAAATCGCCTCGTAATCCCGCACGACACCATACCATCAACCGTTATCGGCTATTTTGACGAGTCCTAAAAAAAGGCTACACAACACGTAGCAATTATGTATAAAAATGATGGATTTGTTCGAAGGTACAGCGAGGGTTTTAAGCTCAAAATTTTAGCCGAACTTAGCACTGGAAATTACTCCAAGAAAAAGCTTGGTGAAATTTACGGAATTAACCGCACTACCATTAATGAATGGATAAAGAAGTACGATCGGAAAGATTTAATGAACACCAGAGTAATCGTGGAAACCCAAGACGAAACGACACGGCTTAAAGCCCTACAGAAGGAGATCAAGCAGCTCAAGGAGCTGTTGATTAAAAAGGACTTGGACAGGTTGGTTTTAGACTCCTACCTGGAAGTTGCGGCAGAAAAGCTGGGCTGCAAGAGCGTAGAAGAGCTAAAAAAAAACTTAAGCATCTAAGCTTGTTGAAAACCGTGGAAAAGATAAGGCACACGGGGCAGGCCAGCATGGAGCAAGCCTGCCAATGCTACGGGCTGCACCGGGATGCTGGCTACAAGCTGAGGAAGCGGAAGCAGCAGAAAGCCGCTGTTGCCTCGCAGGTGCTTGAGCTGGTCAAGGCAGAGCGGATAGGGCAGCCCCGTGTAGGAACCCGAAAGCTCCACAGAACCTTGCGCTCCTCCTTTGCAGCCTCCGGGTTAAAAGTGGGGCGTGACAAGCTGTTTGGCATACTCAGGACGCACGATTTGCTTGTCAGGCGCAAGCGGGCTTCGTGCAAAACCACCGATTCCTACCACCGTTTCCACAAGTACAAGAACCTGGTCAAGGACATGGCGGTTACCGCTTCCAACCAGGTCTGGGTGTCCGACATTACCTACATCCGCACCGTGAAGGGCTTTTGCTATCTGGCGCTTGTTACGGATATGTACTCCCGTAAGATCGTGGGCTACGACCTCAGCGACTCGCTGGAGCTGGCGGGCTGTTTGCGAGCCTTAAAACGAGCTCTGCGGACAGCCCGCCCAGCAGCCGGGTTGGTACACCACTCCGATAGGGGGATACAGTACTGCAGCAACCAGTATGTGGAGCAGCTGAAGCGGCATCAAATCAGCATCAGCATGACCGAGGAGAACCACTGCTACGAAAACGCTATTGCCGAGCGGGTAAATGGCATTTTGAAGGATGAGTTTTACCTAGACCAGTGCTTCTTTAGCACCAGAATTGCCAGCATCGCAGCAAAAAATGCAATCGAAATTTACAATTCTAAGCGATTGCATATATCTTTAGGGTATAAAACGCCGAATATGGTATTTGAAAATGCAGCTTAATAAATTGTTTAACTTGTAGCCATATTTTAGGACAAGACATTTTAGGACGACAGTGCTAACCATTAACAACAAAACATAAAATCAAGTAAACGACAAGATGAACATTCAAAAAATCATAATTCAAAATTTCAAGACACTTAGGAACTTTGAAATTACTCTAAATAAAGAGTTGAACATAATTGTCGGAGACAATGAAGCCGGAAAATCTACTTTGTTGGAAGCAATAAACTTAGTGCTGACAGGACAACTTAACGGACGAAATATTAATTATGAAATTTCTCCTTTCCTTTTTAGTAAATCTGCTGTTGATGAATATCTTACCAAATTAAAAGCTGGTTTGAATCCTTCTCTACCGACAATTTTAATTGAAATATACCTTCACAATAAACCCGAATTTGTAAAACTAAAAGGGGCGAACAATTCAAAAAGTGAAGACACTTATGGAGTTTATTTAAAAATTGAATTCAACGAAGATTACAAAGACGAGTATTCAAAATACATTTCCGACCCAACAAATATTACAACCCTTCCCACAGAGTATTATAGTGCAAAACTTTATGACTTTGCAAACAAACTTATTACACCAAGAAGTGTAGAGCTATATTCTACTTTAATTGATACCACGACAATAAAACTTCAAAATGGAGCAGACTATTACCTGCAAAGAATTATTGAGGAGAGTTTGGACATTAAAGAGAGGACTGGACTGTCTTTAGCTTTCAGAAATCTTAAAGAATCTTTCAAAGAGCAAAACTCGCTTAAAGCCATTAATGAAAAACTAAAAACCAATAAAGGAGAAATCACAAACAAAGATTTATCTGTATCTATTGATATATCCCAGAAATCAAGTTGGGAGAACAATCTTACTTCATACATAGACGATATTCCATTTCAGTTTTCAGGGAAAGGAGAGCAGAACTTTATCAAGATGTTACTGGCTTTGGACAAAAACATAACTAAGAGTGATGTAATTTTAATTGAGGAACCCGAAAACCATTTATCGTTTTCGACTATGAATGCTTTAATTAAAAAAATGGCTGAGAAATGTAAAGACAAACAAATCATAATTACAACTCATAGCACATATGTTTTAAATAAACTTGGACTTGACAACCTGATTTTATGGGGAGAAGACAAGAAAACTATGAGCCTAAGGGATTTAAAACCTGATACACAGGACTACTTCAAAAAGTTAGCAGGATACGACACATTGAGACTTGTTCTTTCGAAAAAATCAATTTTGGTTGAAGGTCCTTCCGATGAATTAATTGTTCAAAAGGCTTATTATCTTTCAAAAGGTAAATTACCAATCGAAGACGGTATCGATACAATTTCCGTAAAAGGTTTGTCTTTCAAAAGGTTTTTAGAAATAGCTAAACTCTTGAAGAAAGAAGTTAGCGTTGTAACTGACAATGATGGGGATTACATTAAGAAAGTAGAAAAGAAGTATGTAGATTATATCGGAGTCAGCAACATAAAAATCTGTTATGACAAAGACAATACTTTAAGAACTTTGGAGCCACAACTTGTTGCTTGTAACGACTTAGCAACCCTGAATAAAATCTTTAAAACAACTTTGCCTGACAAACAAGCGATGGTTGAATTTATGATTGATAACAAAACAGAGTGTGCATTGTCAATCTTCAACACAACTGAAACTTTTGAATTTCCAAGCTATGTCAAGCAATCATTCCAATAAAATAATTGTTGCTTCGGCTGGTTCAAGAAAGACGACTTATATCGTTAAGGAGGCACTTTCAAACCATACTGATAATATTCTTATACTGACTTATACTATTGACAACATAAATCAAATTAGAAATTACATTATTCGAGAAAATGGATTTATACCAACCAATATCACAATTCTCAGTTGGTTTTCTTTTCTGCTTCAAGAGTGTGTAAGACCATATCAAAACTTTGTTTATTCAGATAAAAGAATTGAAACTGTTTACTTTCCACCTGATATTGGAAAGTTCAAAATTGATAGGCGGTTTATAAAAAAGGAAAATATCAAAAGCTATTTCCTCGTTGGTGGCAAATACATAATAAATGAACATATATCTGAATTTGCTTGCCTTTGTAATGATAAATCAAACGGTAAGGTAATCGGAAGATTAGGAGAGATTTATTCTAAAATATTCATTGATGAAGTTCAGGACATTTCAGGATATGATTTTGACATTGTAGAACTCTTATTAAAATCAAAAATCCAATGTTACTTAGTGGGTGATTGCAGACAAGCAACTTATTTCACAACCTGTTCACCTAAATACAAAAAATACAAAGGGAAGAATATTATCAACCTCTTTAAACGATTGGCAAAGCAAAAATTTATGTTCTGTTGTTGAAAAAAATGACTGCTATCGTAGTAATCAAATTATATGTGATTTTGCGGACGGTTTTTATCCTCATTTGAGAAAAACACAATCGTTTAATAATGATGAAACTGGGCACGATGGCTTGTTTATAGTCAAAGAAAGTCAAGTTTTCAGTTATATTGAAAAACATAATCCAACAATTTTAAGATGGAACAGGAACGCTGACACTTTTGGACTAGAAGCAAAAAACTTTGGAACTACAAAAGGACAGACATTTGAAAGAGTTTTAATTTTCCCTACTGAGGGATTCAAAAAATATCTAGCTGATGGAAAACTCACAAAAGTGACAAAAAAGAAAAATAAGAAAACCCAAGTAATGACAGAAGAAATTAGCGACACCTTTGATTTGGCGAAATTTTATGTTGCAATTACTAGAGCAAAATATAGTGTTGCAATTGTATTTAACGGAAAGAGTATATTTGACAAACTAATTCTCTACGAAGAATGAGAAAAACAGCCGATAACACGCAATATACGTAAGCCGGGGGATTGTGAGTATTTTTAAGTTTAGTACATTTACTCAAAATCACAACGGCTTGACAGGTTGGAGCTTCGAAATCCCGGCCTCCGCATATTGCCACCGTTGTAGCGCATATTGCCCCGTCCTAAAAAACAACCACCTCTATATGCTTTTCAATTTGTCTTGGTATCTTCATGCCAGCAAATGTAGCATGGCACGCAACGCATAAGCAACAGAGTATGGTAGAAACCGAACGACTTCTTATAATACCGCTCACCTACGGGCAGCTGGTTAAGTATGGGCAAAACGATGGCTCGCTGGAGCAGGAGCTATGCCTGAATATTTCTCCACGGGTAATTTCTGCTGAGCTGGCCGAGGCGCTGGAGCAGGCCATACTCCCTCGCGTAGCCGATACCAGCCAAAACTACCTTTACTCCACGCTTTGGAGTGTAATTCTAAAGGAGGCGAACCAGATGGTTGGCGACCTCTGCTTTATGGGCGAACCCAACGATATGGGAGAGATAGAGATTGGCTATGGCACATACCCTGCCTTTCGAAACAAGGGCTATATGGCCGAGGCGGTGGGAGGCATGGTTGGCTGGGCCGCGGTGCAGCCCGAGGTGAGGGCGGTGGTGGCCGCCACCGATAAGGACAACCCGGCATCCATGGCCGTGCTGGTGAAAAACGACTTTGTGAGAACAGGGGAGACGGATTCGCTTATTCACTGGAAAAAAGAGGTAGCAAGTTAACAGTTATACAAAAAATACCACCCAATGGCAACATCCAGCTACGACGAGGATTTTTTAAGCGCAATAACCTTTGAGCCCTTGAGGCGTAACAATTGGTCGAAGTTTGTTCAGCTCTTTGGGGAGCGGGGCGCTTGCGGCAGCTGCTGGTGCATGTACTACCGTCTCAAAAAAGCCGATTTTGTGGAGGGCAAAGCTGAGGGTGGAAACAAGGCCGCCATGCAAAAGCTTGTAATGGAGGATAGGCCAACCGGAATGCTCGCCTTTTATGAGGGCGAACCCATTGCCTGGTGCGCGTTTGCGCCCAGGGAGCACTTTATGAAGCTGGAAAAATCACGGGTTCATAAGCGCATCGACAGCAATCCCGTTTGGTCAATTCCCTGTTTCTTTGTGGACAAACGGTTCCGCCGTCAGGGTGTTTCGGTGGCCATATTGAAGGGGGTTATTCAGTATGCAACGGAGCAGGGCATCCGCATTATTGAGGCCTACCCAACCATTCCCACCAAGGAGCGCTTGCCCGATTCGTTTGCCTGGATTGGTCTGTATAAGTCGTTTGAGCGCGCAGGCTTTGAGGTTGTGGACCAAACCTCCAAGAACCGACCGATGGTGAGATACTATACCGATAAGTAGTGAAGCAGAGCCATGTGCTTTTACCTTTTTTGGCGTTCTCCTAATTTTGTAGAATTACGTTCTGAAAGAACGTGATGTAAAAGCACAGGGTGAAACGAAGTGAAACCCTGTGCTGTCGTAATTGAAGTTCCATAAGGGCTGAAGGCCCATGATGCGATTAAACCGGGCCAATGACTGACTGATTGGTGGAGTGTCGCCAACCGCTTTTCAGCATACACCACTTTGATTGGTCCAATCCCGCCTTTTTGGTTTTGTTACCTCCCCCATCTTTCATACATTTACTTCAAATTCTAAAGAATTAAAACAAAATTGTCAACTAACCATTCAACATAATGGAAAACAACGATCTTAGAGTAAGCATCAACCTGGTATGGGTTCTTGCCATTGGTGGCATACTATTGATTATTGTGGGTGCCGAGGCTATGCTGCATCATTGGGGATTTGAGTATTGGCCGTTGCTGGTGGGTAGCTTCCTTTTTATTGCCACCTGGATTGTGGTGATTAGCGATATGGCCCGAAGCAAAATCTACAACAAGACCTTTTGGATAATGTCCATGTTTATTTTTATACCAATTACGGTGTTAGTTTACCTTTTTCATCGCGATAGGCTGTTGAAATGGGGGGCAAAACTTAATAGATAGGTTGTCAGTTTTAAATGGGATTGGCGGTGGAAAGGGTTTGACTTATGGCTACCAGCTTAAACATTCTATTTTCTACTGTCCTATCCTGCACTTACACATATTGTTTGCCTAAAACAATTTAATTTGGTTGAATTTTAAATTTGTGCAACCTATCTGTCTTTCCGTTTGGAATAAATTCCCATTTGAGTTTGATTAAATGGTAATTATCTTATTGAATTACTAAGGGCTACACGTTTAACTCAACCATTATGACGCATTCATTTTTTGAGGGAGGACATTAAAAAACCCAACTTACGGTTAGGCAAGTTGGGCTATCGTAACATATTAATCTACTTTTTATATCGCTTCCGACTCCACTATGGTTACGCCATTGCCAGCCTCACTGACTACCTTCAGCATAGCAGCTGCCACATCGGTGGCCTCTACTGCTCGGTAGCGTCTCAATTTGCCGCACAGTAAAAAGTTGAGAACCTTAACCATGTGCTTGCCTATTTCCTCTCCGAGACGAAACTCTTTTCGTTTGCCCAGCAGCATAGATGGACGAAGTATTATCGTTTTGTCAAACATCTGTTCGATGAGCAGGTTTTCCATCTCCCCTTTGGTACGTAGGTAAAAACTGTGGGATTGGGCATTGGCTCCCAAGGAGGAGATAACAGCAACTGTTGAAACGCCATTCTTTTTGGCAAACTCTGCCACTTTTGCAGGTAACTCCAAGTCAATACGGCGGAATTCTGGCTTACTGCCAGCTGCTTTAATGGTTGTGCCAAGACAAATGTAGAGATCATCGCCCGTTAACCGATCGGATAAACGCTCTGGGTTCCGCAAATCACCAAGAAAAAATTCAACCTTATCGGTTGTGAATTGTGGCTTTGAACGTCCAAAAACCTTTATGTGTGAGTATCTTGTGTCCTGCTCTAATAATGATAGAAGGTGAGAGCCAACCAACCCGGTCGCTCCAAATACAATGGCTGTTTTCATTTCGGTATTCATGCAGTTTTCATTTGTATTTCCCTTGCCATGCAATTATTCTGCCAAACCATTGCTATCCGGCCATTTTGCTACAACTTTTTGGCGAAGGTTGGTTTAAATAATGGAAAGATGACATATTTCAGAAAATTGTAGAGCCTAACCTATGCCATTACTTCATGTTTGGGAAGGAGTGAATAAAATCATCTAAAAACAATTAATACCTTTATGGCTCGTAATCGTTTATGAATACTGGTTTATGATTAAGAAATTGAACTTTTTATTTTTTCTACTATTCGTAATAGCTGAGGTAACTTTTGGTCAACGTAATTTTGATATCGCCACTGGTTGTTATGTCGCTAACCATGGTGCAGCAAGTTCTTCAGCGCTTTACCTGAAGTCCGACTCCTCATTTACCTTTCGTTGGACGAGGGAAGGGGTAACCGGTAACACTTCGGGATCGTGGAGGTTGGTTGGCACGAATGTGGAGATCACCAGCTTAAACCTGTCTATTCATAATGTAATGGAGGAACGCTCCGAGCATCTCGACTGCATAAACATCTCCATTTTTGACAGCGACAACTCTCCTGTGGTTGGAGCTAGGGTGAGCCATAAAACAACAAACGGATGGCAACCCTTTGACGCGGTGACCAACGTGGATGGGGTGGTTCAGCTGTCTAGGGCCGATATAGACGACCACGATTCTCTTCGTTTCGATGCTTTTGGTTATGGTTCCATAGCCTTCCCATACACTAGCCCCGATAGCTACTTTCGCATCACTCTACCTGATGCAGCGGATACGCTCGTCACCTTCAATCACACCACTCTTCGGTTGAGGGGAAGGAGGTTGCTTTTACCTCGTAATGCGGTTATTGATGGAATTCCGGTAAAGATGAAGAAACGGGAGAACGGTTGTTTTTACTAAGTTAGCAACCATGTTGGTTAGCCTCTACGGCTCACCTCTGCTAGCATGTCGCGGTTGAGAATGGTGACCTCCTTCTCGTCGAGGGCAATGAGCCCATCGCGGGCAAAGCTCTTGAGCAGCTTCACGGCACTCTCGGTGGATATTCCAGCAAAATCGGCAATATCCTTGCGCGAGAGGAGCGGAAAAACATCCTCGTTGGCAAAGTTTTCGGAGCTAAGATAGAGTAAGGCGTCGGCCAGCTTGCCCGGCATCTGCTTGTATATAAGGCTGCGGATGGTGTCGTAGAGCTCGGCATCCTGCTCGCAGTAACGCTTGGTGATTTGGAAGGCAAACTCACCGTTTTGCTTCATGAGATTGGCAATAACCTCCTTCTCGATAAGGTAAACGGAGGTCTCCATTAGCGCCTGTGCCGAAAAGTTGAAGATGGAGCGGTTGAACACGGTGGAAAGTCCCAAGAAATCGCCCGACTTCAGTAGGCGGATGTTGAAGTTATGGATGCCATCGCCCTCCACGTAGTGCTTCACCAAACCATTGCTAATAAAGAGAACGTAGGAGGCGTAGGCTCCCTGCTTAACAAGCGTTTCGCCCTTTCGAAAAAGCACCTGGGTACGGCTGGTTTTCACCAACTCCACCTCTCCGGCGGTAAGCTTGGCAAAGCATGGGGCCTTAATGTCGCAGCAAAATTCCTTGTCGGAGTCGGTAATGGTTTTCATAATCGGGTAACAATTGTCGCCCAAAGTTAGGATTTAATTTTTTAGAAGATAAACAGGAGTTAAACGGGAATTAGAAGAAGTTATTCGGAAGTTAAACGGGAGTTAGACGGGAGTTAGACGGGAGTTAGAAGAAGTTAGAATAAGTTAGAGGAAGGTAGATGAAGTTAAATGAAGTTTTAGCGAAGCGGAGATCCGGCCATTGATGGATTAAAGGATTAAAAGAATTGAACAGAATGTAGAGACACACGATCGTGTGTCTCATTTTTAGCGGTAAAAGAGTTCCGCAACCTGCAGGGACGAAATGTTTTTCGCCCCCATATATTGCTGCGCATAGAATTATTGAACGGCAACCCCGGAGGGGTTGCATCTTTATAGCCCACGGCTTTAGCCGTGGGTGGTTGATTCCACCAGCGCGAGCGGTGCACGGCAGTTCGGTTAAAAAATCTACCTGCGCTGCCTGCACCGCAATCGCGAAAGGGGAATAAGGAAGAAGATAAACGGGAGTTATTCGGAAGTTAGAATAAGTTAGAGGAAGGTAGATGAAGTTAAATGAAGTTTTAGCGAAGCGGAGATCTGGCCATTGATGGATTAAAGGATTAAAAGGATTGAACAGAATGTAGAGACACACGATCGTGTGTCTCATTTTTAGCGGTAAAAGAGTTCCGCAACCTGCAGGGACGAAATGTTTTTCGCCCCCATATATTGCTGCGCATAGAATTATTGAACGGCAACCCCGGAGGGGTTGCATCTTTATAGCCCACGGCTTTAGCCGTGGGTGGTTGATTCCACTAGCGGGAGCGGTGCATGGTAGTTTGGTGTAAAAATCTACCTGCGCTGCCTGCACCGCAATCGCGAAAGGGGAATAAGGAAGAAGATAAACGGGAGTTAGAGAAGTTAAAGGAGTTAGAGTAGTCAAAGAACACAGCCGATTGTTGGGACGAAAAATCTTATGCCTTAAATCCAATCGGATAGGGTTGAACCAATTGATGGGCATCAACAACGCCAACCGGATGGGTTTGGGCGTACCGTAGGGCTCCGATTCCATCAACCGGATGGGTTTGGGCGTACCTCTCCTTAATTTACCGGTAAAAGAGTTCCGCAACCCGCAGGGACGAAATGTTTTTCGTCCCCATAATCATTTCAAGAGCAAGCATAGCCCACGGCTTTAGCCGTGGGTTAGAGGTCAGACCAAGCGCACGCGGTGCACGGTAATAGGGTGCAAAAATAACCCTACCAACCACTGCACCGCAAACCGCCCAACGGTTTAAAAATGGTTTATCCTTTTCAAATCTTGCCGGCTCGCCTGTTGTTTCACACACCGCCCAATTTTTTAATTGAATTGTCCAACCCCACCTGCCTCCTCCTTACCATGGGATTGGGGGAGGTGTATAAAAAGTTCATGGGAGCGCAATGCTATTCCTTTTTTTTTGTAAGTTTAATATACCCGCAAGTGGCAAATATGGGATAAATCAACCTTGAAAGTGGCTCTTTGCCGCCCTTGGTGCGACGAGAGCTTCAAGGAAAAAATATTTGCCTAAGGCGGAAATAACAACTATAGCTGCGTTTATACGCTCGTTGTGCACAAGCAAAGGAAATCGTGCCACAATACTTTAATGACATAAAAACATAACTATTGGTCATTACGATATTTAATTATATCTTTGAAATAAAAAGATGTTTGATAGAACAATAGAACAAACAATAAAGGAAAAAATAAACGGAGGGAAAGCTATCGTTGTTGTAGGTGCACGACAAGTTGGAAAAACGACCTTGTTAAACGATATTCTAAAAGACAAGGACTTTTTATTCCTCGATGCCGATGACCCTTCAACAAGAAGTCTTTTACAGAGCCCTACAACAGAGCAGATTAGAACATTCATTGGAGATTATAAATATATTTTTCTGGACGAGGCTCAGAGAATACCGGGAATCGGTTTGACTTTAAAAATCATCACTGACCAATTCAAAAACGTTCAGTTGTTTGTAAGTGGTTCTTCATCATTTGATTTAGGAAATGAATTGAACGAGCCTTTGACAGGTCGAAAATGGGAATATGAATTGTTTCCAATTTCTTGGGAGGAATACGAAAATAAAATCGGAATTATTAAATCTGAACAACAAATAGAAAACAGATTGCTTTATGGACTTTATCCCGAGGTGATTAATAATCAAGGAAAAGAACGAGAGACCTTAAAGAACCTTGTAAATAGTTACTTGTATCGTGATATTTTAGCATTTTCTGACATTAGAAAACCAGAAGTCCTTGAGAAATTATTGCAGGCATTAGCTTTACAAATGGGAAGCGAGGTCAATTACAATGAATTATCCGGGCTGATTGGTATTAATAAAATTACAGTTCAAAAATATATCGATATTTTAGAAAAAGGTTATATCGTTTTCAGATTAAATAGTTTTAGCCGAAACATACGAAATGAAATAAAACAGAATAGGAAAATTTATTTCTATGACAATGGTATACGAAATATGATTATTGGTAATTTCAGTCAATTGGATTTAAGAGTAGACAAAGGAGCTTTATGGGAGAACTTTTTGGTGTCAGAAAGAAGAAAGCAAAATCTTTATAAAGACACTTTTGCTAAAATGTATTTTTGGAGAACAAAACAACAACAGGAAATTGATTTTGTAGAAGAAAGTAATGGGCAAATTGTTGGATTTGAATTTAAATGGAATAATAAAAAGTCTAAATTTCCTCAAAACTTCATGGAAGCATATAAAGCTGAGGGACATGTGATTGACAGGAATAACTTTAGAGAATTTGTGAAAATATAGGAATGCCAGTGCACAACACACGGTAAAAATCATTGCGAGGAATGTGCTATATTTGGCAGCATAGCATTTAATCAACGACTTAGCGGTTTGATAAGTCAGAGCTTCGAAGTTCGCAACGCTTCCTACCGCAATCCGTTCGGGCTATTAGATCGGTAAGCGCTTCCGTCCGTATGCGCTTGAGTAGCCACCGAGTGCAACCACAAAAAGCTATTTAGCTGCGCAACCATTTCCAAATTGGCATATTGTCTCATTTTTAAACTTTTCTCTATCCCACACAAACCTAATTTTGATAGCGTCAGCCTTACACATCTCAGCGCACTTGCCGCAAAGGATGCATTCGGAGTTGGTTATTAGGCCACGGTTGTTCCAGATGTAATGCAGCATGGGTATTCTTACAAGGCAATCCTTTTCGCACTTGCCACACAGCGTGCATTTGCCGGTGTCCACCACCGGAATTAGGCGGGAGTAGCTGGCACCTGCCGAGCAGAGCGCTCCCATGAGACAGAGATTTTTGCAGGCCCATCTTCGGTCGAGCAGCAGGCCTAGGGATTAGGGCCGACATTACGTCTATGGCCCACACCAGCTGGTAGTGTGGGCTAAATCCAACTTCAGAAACGACGGGATTACCGCAAAGCCGTGCGTTATTCCTTACAATTTGGAGAGGCTACGGGAAATGGGAATGGTGATATTAATTTTTTTTAGATGGAAGCAGCACTGCCGAGCATTTCCCTCTACCATGCCAACCATCTTAAGATTTACCATGTAGGATTTGTGGCACCTCACCAGGTCTTTTGATGCAATTTGCTGCTCCACCTCTTTCAGCAAAATTCTGATAAGCGCTTTCTTTACCTCTCCATCCTTCTTGTAGCAAAAGGTGGTGTAGTTTCCTTCCGATTTCAGATACCAGATGGCGGCAAGTGGAATGGTGAAGCCCTCGTGAACAAACTGTTTATCGCTTTCAGGCTCATTTGTCATACGTTGAAATTGCTTGCCGGCAGCCAATGCCAGGCGGTAGTGCTTCTTGTAAAATTGCTTCTCCAGTATGAAGATGAACAGAAGAACAGGGATTACTGCAAACAATAACGGTGTAGTAAATTACATGCAAAAGGAAGGGGAGGAAGTGCTGGTTTTCGGAGGGGTTGTCGAAGTAAAAGGCGAACAGTGCGTTGGGCTGCGCCAATGGCAAGCAGCTTTACAACCGGTATATGCAACCATCTTTCCAATGTTCCATCTATTCACATGAAATAGTGATGGAAAAAGGGGAGGGATCGTTGTGTTGAACGTGGCCGCGGTAATGAAAGCAATAACACATAGACCAGAATTTTGTATAACTGGATGTGTAGCTGTTCCGCGTTCCGCGATGGGTTGAAGAGTATCAGAATGAGCGCAATGGATAGCCCGATGTAGAGCGGATGGTTATCTTCTCCCTCATGTTTGTATAGAAAGGGAAGGGCCATTTTAAACCAGATAGCAATACAGCTTTCCATGGCTAACACCTGCTAGGGCAGAAAGTTTTGTTTAGGAATTCCTGAAATTTCTCCTTGTAGTTTTCGCTTATGGGAATGTAAACTTTGCCGTCGAAAATTATTCGGTTACGCTCAATGGTGGTGATTTTTTCGAGATTGACGATGTAGGATCGGTGCACGCGCATAAACTTGTCGGTGGCAGAAACTCCTCTAGCTTTGACATGCCTATGAGTTGACATTACCGGGTTTTGCCCTACCATGTGAATGCGCACGTATTCGCGCATACCCTCTACATAGGTGATGTCACTAATATTGATGCGGATAATTTTGTATTCCGATTTGATAAAGAGAAATTCGCTGTTGGCTTCCACCCGGGTAGTTTTTTGCTCTCTACTTTCGAACCAATCCCTTGCCTTCTCTGCCGATTTTAGAAAGGCAGGGTATCCAATGGGTTTTAGAAGATAGTCAAGTGCATTTACTTGGAATCCTTCGAGGGCGTATTCGCTGTATGCGGTGGTGAAGATAACTTTTGGTGGATGGCTTAGCGATTTTACGAACTCCATTCCGGTTAATTCCGGCATGTTAATATCCACAAACATCAGGTCTACCTCGTGTGATTGTAGATATTCAATGGCCTGTAGCGCACTTTCGAATTGCCCTTCCAATTCTAGGTGGGGGCGTTTGGGTAATGTAGATCACAATCTGCTTCAGCGCCAGTGGTTCGTCATCTATGGCAATGCACCTTATCATATTGGTAAATTAAGGGTAACAGTAAATTCTTTTTCGCCGTCTAATATATCAAGATTTTGGCTGTCATTGTAGAGTATGTCGAGTCGTTTCTTGAGATTTATGATACCAATGCCGGAACTTTGCTGCTTGTTTTCCTTTTCAACCTTACTGTTGACAACCTTGAAAACCATGGTGTTTTCTGAAATAATACTGATATATGAATGAAGGAGGCTTTGCCATAAGTAATGCCATGTTTGAAGGCATTTTCTAAGAGTGAAGTGAAGAGTAGTGGTGGAATTGTTTTGTTCGGAAGCACTTCAGGAATATCAAGGGTTATGTTAACATTTTGCGAAAAGCGCAACCGCATGAGTTCAACGTAGCTTACCACAAAGTCTACCTCTTTTTTTATGGGAGTGGTCATGCCATCCGATTCATACAGCAGGTGTCGCATGAGCATCGAAAGTTTTATAATGGAATCTTTTGCTTGTTCCTTGTCGATGTCGATAAGTGCGTGGATATTGTTGAGCGTATTCATGAAGAAGTGCGGACTTACCTGATTCCGTAGAAAGGCCAGCTGTGTTTCGGCATTCTCCTTTTCCAGCATAATGCGTTGCTGTTCAGATTGTGCCCACTTAACCGATGCTTTTAATCCGGTGTCGAAACCAACAATCAATATGGAAAGTACTAGCATGTTAATATAGGGAGGGAGAGGCCCTGGTTGTCGCTGCTGCTGGGGCCGAAAACTCTTGTCCATAGTTTCTGGTGGAGGCATAAAGGGAAGTGGTCGCCCTTGGTCGTTTAGAATATTGGTGCGATCTTGAGCGCTTTCGTTAGTAGAAAAGTAGCGGCCAGCAGTCATCAGCAAAATTATACTGCTTACCGTAATCAAGTAGGTCGATCGACGATTACGAAAGAAGAGGAGCGGTAACAGTACAAAACGGTTTAATAAGAACAGTAGGAGGAAAGGCAAAAAATCTTTCCACACATTTAGTATATGCAACCAGCCCTGGTTACTGTTGGATTTCCCGAAATGAATGGCGACGAAAATGCCAGCAGCCAAAAGGCCGTAATGGTTATGGGTTCAAGTATGCGGAGTGCGTTTTTATGTAGTTTTATGGTTTTCATGCGGATAGCAAGTTGAGGTAGTTTATCTGTTTTTCAAATGTAAGTTTTGCGATGGCGTTGCACAAATTTTGTTGCTCTTAATTTCATTTGTGGTATTCACTCGACCGATGGTTTCTGATGCATTTATACCAAGAGTAGTAAAAGAATAGGGCAGGGGACAGTATCGTTGTTACTGTCCCTAGCCTTCATTCTCCCTAAACCAAAACCTATATTGATCAATCAGCGTTTTTTGGCTCTCCTACTTGTGGCCCATCATGTTTTTCATTTTTTTTCATTGGGGGACGACGGTTTTGCTGAACCTTCTCTAGTTCGGCCTTTTGCGTATCGGAAAGCTGCGCATTAATCGCTTCCTCGAATTTCAGTTTAGATGCATCCATGGTTGCTCTCTCCTTTTCGTGATTAGCTCGGCTTTGCTCCATCAGGGCTTTTACCTGGGCAAAGTGTTCAAAATGCAGCTTGGTGATAACGGCTTTTTGTTCGGGCGACAGCTTCAGCTGAGCGCTTAAGGTGTTCACCATTCTTACAATTTGTGCTGAATCGGGAACCATCCTAGGCTGTTGCTGTTTCATTTGTTGTGGTTGGGCTGCCAGCTGAATATTGGCAGCGAGGGTCAGCATAATTGCTGCCAGGGTAATTTTTAATGTTCTAACATGTTTTTCATAATACTTGTTTTTAAAGGTGATTAATCGGTTATTTCATTTTAATACCTTTCGGTAGTTGCGGTGCATGGTAAGGTTAATGCCTTGAATAGGGCAAGCAGCGTGCACCTCTCTCGCTAGAGGAGACCTCTGTCCCATGGCTAAAGCCATGGACCATAGTCGTTTTAGTGTTGTTTTTAGAGTGAATATATTTTGTC
>Ga0268359_10699_pt1 | contig 39217 bp, 39 predicted proteins | sample BioMet11_FD_194416 | JGI IMG/M metagenome (GOLD analysis project Ga0268359, IMG submission 194416) | Sewage microbial communities from Oakland, California, United States - Biofuel 11 (PacBio Assembly) | ecosystem: Engineered > Wastewater > Sewage > Unclassified | place: USA: California | collected...
GGACAACCGATGTAAGTTTCATCACGACGTGTTACCGCTGGGCGACCCACTGCCCGGCCCATCGAGCCCGGAAGAGAGAAGGAGGGGAGAATGGCCAAGACCCAATCCAGCGGGAAGCCGCGCCAGGACGACGCAACGTCCGCCAAAGCACCGGCAGCCGCGGACGATAAGACGAAGCAGCTTATTTTAACGGGAGCTGACATCGTCGCCATCGGTGCAGAGGCGGAAATTCTCGTCGGGGGTAAAAACTACAACACGGCGCTTATCAGTCAGATATCGGGCATCCGGGCTCCCCAGTTCCGGGCCGTATCCTCCCTGGCCTTTCACCGCGTGCTCGATGAGACCAAGGTCAATGCTGCACTGATCCGTGAAGTGGTGGATGAGGGCTATCGCGGGGTCAACTGGAATGGCGAAGATGTCAACAGCGACCCCGACTTCGTCAAGAACCTCGTGCGCAAACTGGCGGATGAAGCCCGGGCCAAGCTTGCCGGCAATACCGGCACCGCCATCAAGCTCCGGACCTTCATCAACAACGTCGTCGAAGGCTTCGCCACCTCCCCCGAAGGCATCGACCAGCTGCGCAAGCGTTCCGTCCTGGTACAAGTCGGCATCCTGTCCGTGGACATGCCGGCGGAAGTTCGTGAGGCCGTGTCCGACGCCTACAATGAAATCTGCCGCGAAGCCGGCCTGGAAGACGTGCCCGTGGCCGTGCGCTCCTCGGCCGCCGGCGAGGACAGCCGGAAAAAGGCCTTCGCCGGGCTTCAGGACACCTACCTCAATATCGTCGGTGCCCATCAGGCGGTCATCGGTTATCAGTGGGACTGCGCCTCGGCCTACAACCTGCGTTCCATGACCTACCGCCGCGAAGCCATCCTCGACGCCGTGGGCCTGGCCGAGCGCACGGGCGACAACACCATCGCCGAACGGGCCAAGCAGGAATGGGCCATTGAGAACACCTCGCTTTCCGTGTGCGTCATGCGCATGATCAATCCCGTCATCTCCGGCACGGCGTTCGCCGCCGATACGGCCACCGGCTGCCGGGGCACGACGCGCAACGACCTCGTCTCCATCGACGCCAGTTTCGGCCTGGGCGAGGCCGTGGTCGGCGGCATGGTCACCCCGGACAAGCTCTTCGTCTTCCAGCGCGACGACGGCGTCGAAGTCGTCATCCGCAACATGGGCTACAAGGACAAGAAGATCGTCTACAACGACAAGGAGGGCGGCACCTCCCTGGTCAAGGTCCCCGAGGAACAGGCCTATCGTTGGGCACTGTCCCTGGCCCAGGCCGAGGAAGTGGCTCGGGGCGTCCGGGCCATCAGCAAGGCCTACGGCGGGATGATCATGGATACGGAGTTCTGCATCGACCAGGCCGACCGGCTGTGGTTCGTCCAGGCCCGCCCGGAAACCCGCTGGAACGCCGAGTTCGATCTGCATCCCCACACCATTTTCATGCGTCGCATGGAAGTGGATAAAAAGGCCCTGGGCAGTGCCGAGGTCATCCTCGAAGGCAACGGCGCCTCCCGCGGCGCCGGGCAGGGCGTCGTCCGCTTCCTGCGATCCGCCCTTGAACTCAACAAGGTGCAGAAGGGCGACATCCTGGCCGCCGAACGGACCGATCCCGACATGGTGCCCGGCATGCGCATCGCCTCGGCCATTCTGGCCGATGCCGGCGGCGACACCAGCCATGCCGCCATCACCTCCCGCGAACTGGGCATCCCGGCCGTCATCGGTATTCAGCACGCCGAGATTCTGCGTTCCCTGGACAGTCAGGAGCGTGACCGTGGACGGCTCCCGGGGCCGTGTCTATCGCGGGCTGTTGCCCCTGATGGAAGTCGGGCGGCGAAATGGACCTGTCGAAGCTCCCCACCACCAAGACCAAGGTCGGTCTGATCCTGGCCGACGTGGGACAGGCGCTTTTTCTGTCGCGGTTGCGTACTGTTCCGGATTTCGAAGTGGGCCTGTTGCGCGCCGAATTCATGCTCGGCAATATCGGCGTCCATCCCCAGGCACTGGAAGCCTACGATAACAACACCCTGCCCCAGCTCGTCGAGGCCAAGATCAAGGAGCTTACCCTCAAGCTCGACAAGATCATGCGCGAGCAGCTGGCCGGCGGCTTCATTAACATTCAGATCAAGCTCCGCAACTACGTCGGCCTCATCACCGGCCTGTCCGCCGAATTGGACACCCTGGCCGACCATGCCGGTTCCAAGGGCACCGACGAGGTCATGGCCATCCACCGCCGCATCCGGGAGCTGGACAAGAAACTCGACAAGCATCTGGAACTGGCCACCCTCCGCCTGGATCTGCTCAAGACCTCGGCCGATCTGAAAACCCATGTGGCCGTCATCCTCGGCTACTGGGACGAGATCCAGGGCCACGCCACCGATCCGGACGCCGTCAAGCGCCGCTACGAGATCAAGGCCCGCATCGAGGAGCGGACGGCCGCCGTGGCCAACGAGCCCCTCGTCAAGGAAACCCTGGCCAGCATTGCAGCCGTGCGCCAGGAAGTGGCCCGCCAGGTGGGCATCAAGAACCAGATCGAGGAATTGAGCGCCCTGACGGGGAAAATCCGCAACCAGCTCTTCTCCCGGGGCTTCCGTACCGGCAAGGAGCTGTACGTCCAGACCCTGTCCCAGGGCCTCGGGCTGTTCGCCATGGCCTTCCACGGCAAGCCCATCCTCTACCGCACCACGGATTTCAAATCCAACGAGTACAGGAACCTGCTGGGCGGCAATCTGTTCGAAGCGCATGAAGACAACCCCATGCTTGGCTACCGGGGCGTCTCCCGCAACATCCACGATTGGGAGATCGAATCCTTCAAGCTGGCCCGGGGCATTTTCGGCGGCAAGAACCTGAACATCATGCTGCCCTTCGTGCGTACGGTCGAGGAAGCCACGGCCATGAAGAGCTACCTGGAGCGGGTGCACAAGCTCCATTCCGGCGACGAAGGCCTCAAGGTCTTCATCATGTCGGAAATCCCGAGCAACGCCATCCTGGCCAAGCAGTATATCCAGGAGTTCGACGGCTTCTCCATCGGCTCCAACGATATGACCCAGATGGTCCTTGGCACCGACCGCGACAATCCGGCCCTGCGCCACATCTACGACGAAGAGGATCCGGCCGTGGTCTGGGCCCTGCTCGTCACCATCTTCGCCGGCCAGAAGTACGGCAAGAAGGTGGGCTTTTGCGGTCAGGGCGTTTCCAACAGCGTCATCCTGCGCGGCTTGGTGGCCATCGCCGGCATCGTCTGCGCCTCGGTGGTGCCCGATACCTACTACCAGACCAAACTGGACATCGCCCATATCGAGTCCGAGGACATCCCGGTTCGCAAGCTCGGTGAATGGCTCAACGAACAGCATCTGGCCCGGCTCAAATCCGTACTCATGGCCAACAACTACGAGCACATCGCCAAGAAGTACGATACCGCCGCCGATATCAAGGACTGGTACGACGGCGAACTGACGCGACTGGCCGAACAGCTGCGGGAAAACCTGGAAGGCCCCAAGGCCGGCTTCTACCGCCAGGAAATGGAGACCTTCCGCCGCCTGCTGCACAAGCCGGTGCTCTACGCCACCTGGGATTGGCCCAGCACGGTCTTCGACGCCCTGCGCCAGGCCGGTTTTGAGAACTACGAGGAGCAGGAAAAGGCCTTGGTCGCGCAACGCGCCAAGAAGTGGTAGCCGCTCCGTCCGTCTGCACAAAAAGCCCCGCCGGCCGATGCCGGCGGGGCTTTTGCGTTTTCAACGGGCCGTGTCGTGTTGGAGGCAGGGCCGCCGTCATACACGGGTTTGCCCCGACATACCCACGGCACGCGCGGACGCCGGAGACGCCTAGCGCTTCGCCGCCTGCAGCAGAAACATGCCGTAGTTGGCCAGAAGGTTGGGCAGCACGCGGACCCGCACGCCCTTTTCGTGGTGATGCGGCGTGCGGACGGCCGTTTCCGCCACGATGGCAAAACCCTCACGACGGCAAAAGCGCTGGAAGTCCCGAATGGTGATGACCCGGATGTTGGGCGTGTCGTACCATTCGTAGGGCAGCTCCCGGGAAATCGGCGCCCGCCCGCGGAACAACAGTTGGGCGCGGATGCGATAAAAGGCGAAATTAGGGAAGCTCACGATACCGCGCCGGCCGACCCGGAGCATTTCCCGGATGAGCTTGGCCGGATCGTAGACCTGCTGCAAGGTCTGGGACAGAATCACAAAGTCGAAATGGCCGTCCGGATAGTCCCGGACTTCCTCGTTGATGTCGCCGTGCAAAATCGACAGGCCGCGCTCGATGCCCCGCAGCACCTTGCCCTCTTCATGCTCGATGCCCGTCCCCCGCACCTGCTTGTTGGCGGTCAACCAGTGCAGCAGCCGCCCCGAACCGCAGCCGAGGTCGAGCACCCGGGAACCGGGCGTGATCCAGGACGCGACAACGGACAGATCATAGCGCATGGCGGGCCTCCGCCTGGGCATCGGCCGCCGCCCGCTCCAGAAACCGGGACAGCAACGCCGACAACCGGGGGTTGGGGAGCAGGAAGGCGTCATGCCCCCACTTGGCTTCGATCTCCACGAAACTCACGTCCAGGCCGTTTTTCTTCATGGCCTGGACCATGGCCCGGGACTTGGTAGGTGGGATAGAGCCAATCCGAGGAAAACGAAGCCACCAGATACCGGCACGAGGCCTTGGCGAAGGCGGAAACCGCCGAGCCGCCGCCGTGGCTCGCTTCCAGGTTGAAGTAATCGGCCGCCTTGGTCACGTAGAGGAAAGCGTTGGCGTCGAAACCGGTCCACGAACTTCTGGCCCTGGTAGCGCAAATAGGATTCCACCTGGAAATCGGGCGCTTCCAGCGCGAAGGAAATCTCGCTCCGGTCCTGGAGCCGGCGGTCGAACTTCTGGCGCATGGCCTCGTCGGACAGATAGGTGATATGGCCGATCATGCGGGCCACGGCCAGGCCATGGCCGGGTTTCGCGTCCGGCGTGTAGGCGCCGCCGTTCCACTTGGGATCGGCCATGATGGCTTGCCGGGCCACCTCATTGAAGGCGATGGCCAGGGCCGAATGCTTGGTGGTGGTGGCCAGGGGTACGGCCGACCGCACCATGTCCGGATAGCGCACCGACCATTCGAGCACCTGCATGCCACCCATGGAGCCGCCGATGGCGCACAGCAGGCGCGAAATGCCCAGATGCTCCACCAACCGCTTTTGCGCCCGCACCATGTCGCCGATGGTGATGACTGGAAAACTCAGACCGTAGGGATGCCCCGTGGCCGGATCGATGGCGGTGGGCCCGGTCGAGCCCATGCAGCCGCCGATCACGTTGGAACAGATGACGAAGTAGCGGTTGGTGTCGATGGGCTTGCCCGGGCCGATCATGATGTCCCACCAGCCGGGCTTGGGATCGGACGGCGCATAGCGGCCGGCGGCATGGGCATCCCCGGTTAGGGCGTGCAGGACGAGCACGGCGTTCGAGGCCCGGTCATCGAGGGTGCCGTAGGTCTCGTAGGCCAACGTCACCGGCGCGAGTTCCCGGCCCGATTCCACGATGAAGGGCGCACCGTCATCGGCAAGGTAAAAAACCGCTTTTCCACCACACCCACGCTGGGGCCGGCGGCAGCCTGATCCACGTATTCGCTCATAAGCGTCCTCTCGGCTTCTCCTACCAAAAAGGGAGACAAATGACTAGTACGCCCCTTTGACAAGTGCGGGCAAGCCCGGCAAAGAAGGGCATACCCAGCCCGCTTGCCGCAGGGGGACGCCCCCGGCTGTACGGGCACGAACGTCAGGCGTATGCTCGTCTGATATCGAACGGAGGCCCACCTGCCCATGTATTCCACCCGACTCCTGGCCCTGTTGTGCATCCCCATCCTGCTGGCCGCCGGCCTCACGACGGCCCTGGCCGCCGATCCGGCCAAAGCGCCGAAGGAATTCCGCGGCATCCAATGGGGAACCCCGATCCATGACGTCCAGGGGCTGACGCCGGTGGACCGGGACGGCGACATCATCCACTACGACCGAGCGAACGAAACCCTGGATCTCGGGGGAATCCCGCTGCGGCATGTCACCTATTCCTTCTATAAGGGCCGGTTCTACCACGCCGAAATCAGCTATGAAAAGGACGGCGCCTTCAGTGCCCTCCAGGGGAGCCTGGAAAAAAAGTACGGCCCCCCCGACACCGTGCGGGAAAAGACCGATCCGGCGGGGCATCCCTATGAAATCGCCATCTGGAACTGGCCGGGCGCGGTGTTCATCGGCCACCGGCACGTCAAGGGAAAGCCCCAAGGGCGCATCTTTTATTTCTTCGATCCGTTGACGGACCTGTCGGCCAAATCCCAAGGGATCGCACCGGCCAAGGGAGAAGGCTCGGGCACCGCCTACACGGTCAAGAAGGGCGACACGCTCGCCCGCCTGGCCAAAAAATTCGACGTCTCCCGGGAAGCCCTGCGCCAGGCCAATCCCGATCTGACGGACAAGGCCCTCAAGGCCGGCAGCACGATCCGCATCCCGGCGCCGAGCGCCGCCACGCCGACAGCGTCGGCAACCAAGGGAACCAGGGAGACCAAGGAGACCACCGCGACCCCGCCGGCCGCAGCGGCCGCCTCAGGGGGCACCTTCGCCCACTATACGGTCAAGTCCGGCGACATCCTGTCCAAAATCGCCAACGCCCACGGCCTGCGCACGCGCGAGGTCATCGCGGCCAATCCCGGCATCAACCCCGATTCCCTCCAGCCGGGAACGGTGCTCCGGATTCCGCTCGGCACGATGGCCAAGCCGGAGCTCGTCACGCCGCCGGCCGAATCCAAAACGGCCGCGCCGCAACCGGAGACCTCCCCCGCCCCAACGCGCAATAACCCAGGTCGCCCCGCGCGACCTCCAGGCAACGGGTCCCGGCCAGGTCGGGGCCCGTTTGCCTGCGGCAACAAGGAAAGAGCATGTTCCGCCGCTTTGCCCCCCTGCTCGTCGTCCTGCTCCTCGCCTCCACCATGCCGGCCACGGCGGCCGGTCCGGACCTCTCGCCCCAGGCCCAACGCGATCTGGCCGTCCTCGTGACGGCCTATCCGGGCTTGATCACGAGCATCGAGGTGGACCACGCCGGCCGGGCCACCGTCGTTCTCCATGACGGCACCCGCCTCCCCTACGACGATGGTCGGCCCCGGGACGCGCAGCAGGCCCTCAATGCTCCCGACATCCGGACCATGCTGGCCCAGCCCTACCCGCTCGGGCCGGTCTTGGTCGAGCCGGCACCGCACATGTCCCCGGGCCGCCGCCGGGTGGAATCGTTTTTCCTGGCCCTCTACGGCCATTCCAAGGCCGAAGTGGCGGCCAATTGCCGTCCCGTGGCCTTCTTCGGCCAAACCATCCGGTTCAACAGCCGCTACGGCGCGGCCGACGCCTTTGCCCGGGTGGTGGCCTCCTTGCAGGGACTGGTCGCCCAGCACCCGGAAATGCGACGCTACCTCTTGCCCGCCTCGGGCGGCATGGTTTGGCGCACCATCGCCGGCACCAAGCGGCTGTCCGTCCATTCCTTCGCCGCGGCCGTGGACGTCAGCCCGCGCGGCAATCCCTACTGGCGCAACCTGCCGCCGGGCACCAACATCCTGACCACGCGCCAGGCCTTCCCGCCGGCCATCGTGGCGGCCTTCGAACGCCAGGGATTCATCTGGGGCGGCAAATGGGCCGAATTCGACCTTATGCACTTCGAATACCGGCCGGAACTGATTCTCCTGGCCCGCCTGGCTCGGGGGGAACGCATGCCGTTGGCCGACATTGCCCACCTTGTGCACCAGCGCGGCTAACTCTGCAACATACGATTTAAAAAAAGACGATACGTAAAGATGATCTTTTTCCCATTCATATACCAAACGTCTTCATGGTCTTGCTGCTGCAACACCCTTGATCTATAGGACAAAAAACACATACCCCATTGACGTCCCAGTCAAAAGATGCTGGTATTCAAAAGACCGTCACGATCGCGGCCACCGTCCCCCGGCATCCGACACGACGGAGCGCGTGCCCGACCGGAAGGTCCCGCGACAGGGAGGCCGGCGCCCGGATATGAACCGGACGTCATTTCGCGGCCTTTCGCCAAACAAAGGAGGACGTGTATGCACTTTTCCGTAGGTCTTGGCAAAGATGATGCGGAAAACGGCTTGAAACAAGCGGCGTCACCCGCCGTGAGTTCATGAAATTCTGCGCCGCCGTGGCCGCGGCCATGGGCTTGGGCCCGTCCTTCATCCCCCAGGTGGCTCACGCCCTGACCGCCGGACGCCGCCCCTCGGTCGTCTGGTTGCACAACGCGGAATGCACGGGCTGCACCGAAGCGGCGATCCGGACCATCAAGCCCTATATCGACGCGCTCATCCTCGACACCATTTCCCTCGACTACCAGGAGACCCTGATGGCCGCCGCCGGAGAACCCGCCGAAGAGGCCCTGCACCAGGCCGTGGCCGCTCCCGACGGTTTCTTCCTGGTCGTGGAAGGGGGGAATCGCCACCGCGGACGGCGGCCAATGGGGCATGGTGGGCGGCAAACCCATGCAGGAAACCACCAAGGCCCTGGCCCCCAAGGCCAAGGGCGTCATCTGCCTCGGCACCTGCGCCGCCTTCGGCGGCATCCAGAAGGCCAAGCCCAACCCGAGCAAGGCCGTCAGCGTTGCCGAGGCCACCGGCGCCACCACCATCAACATCGCCGGTTGTCCGCCCAACCCCATCAATTTCATCGGCACCGTGGTCCACCTGCTGACAAAAGGCGTTCCCGAACTCGACAGCAACGGCCGCCCCAAAATGTTCTACGGCGAGCTGGTCCACGACAACTGCCCGCGCATCAAGCACTTCGAGGCATCCGAATTCGCCCCCCTCCTTCGATTCCGAGGAGGCCAAGAAGGGCTACTGCCTCTATGAGCTGGGCTGCAAGGGACCGGTCACCTACAACAACTGTCCGAAGGTGCTGTTCAATCAGGTCAACTGGCCCGTCCAGGCCGGCCATCCCTGCCTCGGCTGCAGCGAGCCGGATTTCTGGGACACCATGACCCCGTTTTACGAGCAGGGGTAATCGGCCACCCGGGACATCTGAACCAGAGCACCCTTTCGTGACGGAGGAAACCTATGGCTGAGAGCACATCCATGCCGCAGTCCACCTTCACCGGCCCCATCGTGGTCGATCCCATCACCAGGATCGAAGGGCACTTGCGGATCATGGTCGAAGTCGAGAACGGCAAGGTCAAGGACGCCTGGAGTTCCTCGCAGCTCTTCCGGGGACTGGAAATCATCCTCAAAGGCCGCGACCCCCGCGACGCCCAGCATTTCGCCCAACGGGCCTGTGGCGTCTGCACCTATGTTCACGCCCTGGCCGCCACCCGGTGCGTGGATGACGCCGTCAAGGTGGCCATCCCGGCCAACGCCCGGATGATGCGCAACCTGGTCATGGCCTCCCAGTATCTCCATGATCACCTCGTCCATTTTTACCATCTCCACGCCCTGGACTGGGTGGACGTGACCAATGCGCTGAAGGCCGATCCGGTCAAGGCGGCCAAATTGGCCGAGTCCATGGCCCCGGCCCGTCCCGGCAACTCGGCCGAAACATTGAAGGCCGTCCAGGCCAAGCTCAAGGCCTTCGTGGATTCCGGGGCAGCTCGGCATCTTCACCAATGCCTTTTTCCTCGGTGGCCACAAGGCCTATTTGTTGCCGCCCGAAATCGACCTATTGGCCACGGCCCACTACCTGGAAGCCTGCACATGCAGGTCAAGGCGGCCAGCGCCATGGCCATTCTCGGCGGCAAAAACCCGCATACCCAATTCACCGTGGTCGGCGGCTGCTCCAACTACCAGGCCCTGACCAAGGAGCCCCTGGCCAACTACCTGGCCCTCAACCAGGAAGTCTGCAAATTCGTCAACGAGGTTTACATCCCGGACCTGCTGGCCGTGGCCAATGCCTACAAGGCGTGGGCCTCCATTGGCGGCTGCGCCAACTACATGTCCTTCGGGGAATTCGCCACCGACGACAGCACGCCGGAAAAGCATCTGGAAACGGCAACCTTCCCGTCCGGCGTCATCATGAACCGCAACCTGGCCAAACTCGGCCCGGTCAATCTCGGCAACATCGTCGAGGATGTGAAATACTCCTGGTACAAGCCCGGCAGCGACGGCAAGCACCCCTACGACGGCGTAACCGACCCGCAGTACACCAAGCTCGACGACAAGAACCACTATTCCTGGATGAAGGCCCCGCGCTACCAGGGCAAGGCCATGGAGGTCGGCCCGCTGGCCCGCACCCTGATCGCCTATGCCAAGGGCCAGCCCGACTTCAAAAAACTCGTCGATGCGGTTCTGACCAAGCTCTCCGTCCCGGCCACGGCCCTGCATTCGACCCTGGGCCGCACGGCCGCCCGCGGCATCGAGACGGCCATCGTGGCCAATCACATGGAGCAGTGGATCAAGGAGCTGGCCGACAGCGGCGCCAAGGACAACACCTTGTGCGCCAAGTGGGAAATGCCTGACGAAGCCAAGGGCGTGGGCCCTGGCCGAGGCCCCGCGCGGCGCCCTCTCCCACTGGATTCGCATCAAGAACAAAAAAATCGAAAACTTCCAACTGGTGGTGCCCTCCACCTGGAACCTCGGGCCACGCGGCGCCGCCGGCGACAAGAGCCCGGTCGAGGTGGCGCTGATCGGCACACCCATCGCCGATCCCAAGCGGCCGGTGGAAATCCTGCGCCACGGTGCACGCCTTCGATCCGTGCATTGCCTGCGGCGTGCATGTGATCGAACCCGAATCCAACGAAATTCTCACGTTTCGCGCCCTCTAACCCTCTCGCCATGACAGCGGGGAATCCGGTTCTCCCGGATTCCCCGCCCGACAGGTTGGCCATGCCCCAAGCCGCCCCAAAAATTCTCATCCTCGGCGTCGGCAACATCCTCTACGCCGACGAAGGCGTCGGCGTGCGGGCCGTGGAGCGCCTGCAGGCGGACTATCGCTTTTCCGGCAACGTCACGCTCATGGACGGCGGCAATCTGGGTATGCGACTCATGGGACCGCTGCTGGAAACGGATCGCTGCATCGTCCTCGATGCCGTGCTCGGTGGCGATGTCCCGGGCACCATCTACCGCCTGACCGGCGACGATCTGCGAAAATCCCTGGCCTTCAAGGATTCCATGCACCAGTCCGACCTGGTCGATACCCTCATTTCCTGCGAACTGATCGGCCACCGCCCGGAGACCGTGGTCATCGGCATGGAGCCGGCCCAATTCCAGAGCATGTCCATAGACCTCTCCCCTGCCATCGCCGCCCGCCTGCCGGCCATGTGCACCCTCGCCCTGACCGAGCTCACGAGCGCCGGCGGCCGGGCCACCCCTCACGCTCTCCCGGCGGAGCAACCCGGCGCTTGACGCCATGGCCCCGGACGGTCACAAAAAACACGGGCCGTGTCCGGAAAGCCCCCCCGAACGCACCGCCAAGCCAAACGATCCCACCACGAGGTAATCGCTCCCGTGGAATGATGCTGTCGGTGTGTTCGCGTTCGCTTCTCGGCCAGGCTCTTTTGCCCCCCGCCATCGGATCAAACCGCCCGGAGCCGCCATGCCCCTGTCGCAACTGCCCTCCACGCTCCTCATCGTCTTGGCCGCCGTTTTGGGACTTGTGCTCGGCAGTTTCTATTCCGTGTGCGTCTCCCGCTACCTCTCGGGCGAATCCATCATCTTTCCGCCCTCCCATTGCCCGCTCTGCGGCCGGCGGCTGCGCCCATGGGAACTGATTCCCATCCTGAGCTACCTGCTGCTGCGCGGCCGTTGCGCCGGCTGCAAGGGCACCATCTCGCCGCTCTATCCGCTGATCGAGCTGACGTCGGCCGTCTGGGCCGTCCTGACGCTGTTGCAGGTGGGGCCGACCCTCTGGTTCCCAGCCTATCTGGCCCTGGGCGGACTCTACATCGTGGCCTCAGCCATCGACTTTTCGGTCTATCTGCTGCCGGACATCCTGACCTATCCGGCCGCCCTGCTCGGCCTTGCCATCGGCGCCGCCCGCCCGGAGGTCGGTCTCCTGGCGGCGGTGCTCGGCGCGGCCTGCGGCTCCGGCCTGTTCTGGCTGCTGGCGACGGTCTATCGGCGGCCTGCGGGGCACCGACGGCCTGGGCGGCGGCGACGTCAAACTCATGCTGTCGATCGGCGGGGCCCTCGGCTGGATAGGGCTGCCCTACGCCGTCCTGTGCGGCAGTCTGGCCGCCCTGCTGGCCAGCCCGTTTTATGTCCTGGGCAAGGGCCGAGAAAGAAGTACGCCCATCCCCTTCGGCCCCTTCCTCTGCCTGGGGGCAATGCTCCAGCTGCTCTACGGCCGGCCCATCCTGCTCTTCCTGGCCGGCCGCTAGCGGTCACGTTCCCGCCGGCAAGAAAAAATGGAAAATACTCCTGGCCAAGCCCGGTGAAACTGGTTATCTTCTTGTCGCTGCCGGGATGAGGTCGTTGCGACCTTGTCCGGAAGGCGACGAATTCAACCAGCGATCTGAAAGCAAGGGATATATTCCCGCGCGGAGGATGCCGAGATGCAAGAGCCCGTTGTCCAAGCCTTCTTACGCTCCATGCGCAAGAAGGCTTTTTTGTTAGGAGGTTACCCTCATGGATAAACGCATCGGGGTAATCGGAATCGTCATTGAGGATCCGGCGCACCATTCCGACCGGGTCAATACCATTATCAGTGAGCATGGCCAGATCGTGATCGGTCGCTTGGGCATTCCCAAACCCGAATTCCATGCCGGCGTGGTGGCACTCATCATCGAAGGCACGACGGACGACATCGGCTCGCTGACCGGAAAACTGGGCAACATTCCCGGAGTAACCGTCAAATCGGCCCTGACCGCCAAGGCCTTAGGCAAGGAGAACGATCATGATTAAGGAATCCCAACGCACGTCTGATGCGTTCATCGATGACACCCGCATCCACGCCGCGCTCGAAGCGGCCAAGACCACGTCGAAGGATCCCGCGGCCGTGCGGGCCATCCTGGCCAAGGCCGGCAAGTACCACGGCCTCACCGCCGAGGAAGTGGCCGTGCTGTTGGAAGTCGAGGACGAGACCCTGCTCGAGGAAATGTACACCGAGGCCAAGCAGGTCAAGGAAGCCATCTACGGCAAGCGGATCGTGCTGTTCGCCCCCCTGTATCTGTCGAGTTTTTGCGTCAACAACTGCGTTTACTGCGGCTATAAGCGCAGCAACGAGCACCAGTTGCGCAAGCGCCTGACCATGGACGAAATCAAGCGCGAAGTGGAAATCCTCGAATCCCTCGGCCACAAGCGTCTGGCCGTGGAAGCCGGTGAGGATCCCGTCCACAATCCCATCGAATACATCACCGACGCCATCAAGGCCATCTACAGCATCAAGGACGGCAACGGCGCCATCCGCCGCGTCAACATCAATATCGCCGCCACGACCATCGAGGATTACGAAAAGCTGAAGGCCGCCCAGATCGGCACCTACATCCTGTTCCAGGAGACCTACCACCGCGAGACCTACGGCAGACTGCATCCGTCCGGACCCAAGCACGACTACAACTGGCACACCACCGCCATGGACCGGGCCCAGAAGGCCGGCATCGACGACGTGGGCATCGGCGTTCTCTACGGTCTCTATGACTGGAAGTACGAAACCGTGGCCATGTTCCTGCACGCGGAGCACCTGGAAGACGTCTTCGGCGTCGGTCCCCACACCATCTCCGTGCCGCGCATGCGTCGGGCCGGCGACGTCAACCTGGAGACCTTCCCGTATCTCGTCCCGGATCCGGAATTCAAGAAGATCATCGCCACCATCCGTCTGGCCGTGCCCTATACCGGCATGATCCTGTCCACCCGCGAGGAACCGCACTTCCGCGACGAACTGATCGAGTGCGGCATTTCCCAGATCAGCGCCGGGTCCTGCACGGGCGTCGGCGGCTACCAGAAGGTGGTCGTGGAGCACGAAAGCACCCACAACACCAACAACGGCCAGCAGTTCGAGCCGAGCGACCATCGTTCGCCCAACGAAATCATTCGGATGCTGTGCGAACACGGGTACGTGCCCAGCTACTGCACGGCCTGCTATCGTCAGGGCCGCACCGGCGACCGGTTCATGAGCCTGGCCAAGAACGGCAACATCCAAAACTGCTGCCTGCCCAACGCCCTACTCACCTTCAAGGAATACTTGATCGATTACGCTGACGAGGCCACTCGGGCCGTGGGCGAAAAGCGCATCCAGGAAGCCCTGCCCACAATCCCCAAGGATAAGGTCCGCGAACAAACCATCGCCCGCCTGCAGCAGATCGAGGCCGGCCAGCGCGATCTCTACTTCTAACGGCAAGCACCTCTCCTGGCGGAGGCGCGTTCCCTCCGCCCAAAAAAAGCGATCGGGCCGCAAGGTCCGGTCGCTTTTTTTGTCCGTCGTGGGGCATGTCCATCGCAAGGATGCGGCACGAAATGCCTCCGGCGGCCAACGGCTGCGCCCTTCGGTCCCCTCTCGGCAATGCCGGTCACCCAAAAGACAAGACCCACGCCCCCTGGTCGGGGGGCGTGGGTCAAAAACGACGGGTCTTCGGCGGTCAGCCGGTCGCCTAGCGGACGTCCTGCTCGCGCAACGATGCGGCCACTTGGCCGGCGAACTTGGCCACCAACCGGCTTTGCGCAGCGGCCAGGGCGGCGAAGTCGGGGCCGGACGTCGGCTCATGGAGATCGGCGGTGCGCCAGGCCAGCGCCTTGCCGTCGGCGTTCAACACCGTCCAGCTCGCGCGCAACACCACCTCCTGTCCCAAGGTGCCGTCAAAGCGGGAGACCTGAATAGCCACCTGTCGATCGGGCGTCCCGCCGACCGGCCACGGGTGGCTGACCAACGGTTTGGCACACACCAGCCCGGCGAGGTCCTCCATCAGGATGCGCTGGAAGTTGTCCCGCAACGGTTCGATCCACTGATCGAACTCGCCCAGGTGCATCCGGTTCGCCCCGCTCCTGGTGACCATCTGGGAACGGTCAAGATAGGCCGGGAACTCCACGGGACCGATCCCGAGGGAAAGGCATGGGCCGGCCGCAACGGCCTCAGCGGAAGCGGACGCGCTCAGCGAATAGAAATGGGTCGGATGCGACCTGCCGCAGCCGGCCAAGAGACAGACCAGACACACCACGGCCGGCGGCAGAACATGCCAGGACACGCGCTTCATTTCCGAGGACCTCCCTTACCCTGCAGGAGCGCTTCGGGATGCCGCTCCAGATAATTGGCCAATTCCCGAATGGACCGGGCCGCCCCGGCCATTTCGGACAACGCCCGATTGAGATCCGTGACGGTCGGCGAGTCGGCGTTTACCACCTTCTCAAACTTCCCGATGGCGGATTTGCCGTCCTTCAACGCGGCATTGAGCGTTTCCAAGGTCTTGCCGGCCGAGCTGGACAGGCCTTCGGTGCGATGATCCAGATGCTTGGCTAGGTCGCTGACGCTCCGGGCCGCATCATCGAGACTATCGGCCAGCGGGCTCACCTTGTCGCGAACCTGGCGCAACAAATCCGTGCCGGTATTGAGCGCGTTATCCAACTTGGCGGGCATCTGGCACAGTTCCGGAGAATTGACCAGCTTTTCGAAGCCGGTGACCGCACTGGTCAGGCGATTGACCAATTCCTCCAGCGGCAGCCGCTTGATGGTCTGCGTCAGCCTGTCAAAGGTCGACGGCACGGTGGGGATTTCCGGCAAGTTGCTTCTGCCGACCAAGCGCAACGGCGTATCCGGCATGAGGTCCAAAGAGACGGCCAGCTGGCCGGTGACGAAACTTTGGGTGATCAGCTGGGCGCGCAGACCGCGATCGACCAATTCGGCCAGCATGGCATTCGGCGTATCCGCCTGGGATTCCACCAACGAAGCATCCTTGGCACCCGCTTTCCCGCTCTGGACCAACTTGATCTTGCCGCCGACGATCTCCACCACCACGGGGATATAGAAATGCATATGGGCCGGATCGGCTTCCAGGCTGATTTCCTTGACCAAGCCGATCGGCACGCCGCGAAAGACCACCGGCGCCCCGACCTCCAAGCCGCTGACCGAATTCTCGAAATACATGATGCAGGTATATTTCTCCGTAAAAAGCAGCCCCGATCCCAACGCGACGACAGCCGCCACGGCCAGGGTCACGGCCACGAGAACAAAGACACCTATGGTCGTCTTATTGGCGGTTGCGCTCACGAGCGTTTTCCCCCATGGCTGGCAGACATGATACGCATTACTCCTTTCCCCGCGTCAGGAAATGCCGGAGATCCGGGTCCGTGGTCCGGGCCAGCAATTCCTTGGGGTCGCCGCTGGCGCTCATGGTCCGGGTCTTCACATCCAAGAAGACGGAATTGTTGCCGATGGCAAAAATACTGGACAATTCGTGCGTCACAACCACAAAGGTGACGCGCAGACTTTCCCGCAATTCCAAAATCATTTCGTCGAGCAGATGCGCACTCACCGGATCCAGTCCGGCCGAAGGCTCGTCAAAGAACAGGATATCGGGATCCAGGGCCATGGCCCTGGCCAAGCCGGCCCGCTTGCACATGCCGCCGCTGATTTCCGCCGGATAAAAATCCTCGAACCCGGCCAAACCGACCAGGGCCAGCTTGAAGGACGCCAATTCCCGGATCTCGGCCGGCGACAGGTCGGTATACTGCGACAACGGCAGGCTGATGTTCTCGGCCAGCGTCATGGAGCTAAAAAGGGCGCCGCTTTGGTAGAGCATGCCGGTCCGCCGCAAAATGGCGTCGCGCGCCTCCGGCGACACGTCCCACAGACTGCCCTCGGCATAACGCACCTTGCCGACGGCCGGAGACTTCAGCCCGATCATCACGCGCAGCAAGGTGGATTTGCCGCAACCGCTGCCCCCCATGATGATAAAAATATCGCCCTGGCGCACGGTAAAATTCAAGTCCCGCATGAGAACGAAATCGCCATAGGCCAAGGTGAGGTCCTCTACCCGGATGGCCCAGGGGGCCTCGGCGTCCGTCCGCTGTTCCTGCATGTCCACGGGCTCCTCACACGCCGATGATATTGCAGGCCACGGTGATGATGGCCGTAGCGACGACAATAGCGAGAATGCTCGTCACCACGGCCGAGGTGGTGGCCTGCCCCACGCCCAGGGCGCTTCTGCCGCAATGCATTCCCCGATAACAGCCGGCCATGGCCACCAGCACCCCGAACACGGCGCTATGGACCAGGCCGATCCAGAAATTGACCAGCGGCACCGACTGCCAGGTATGCGTCAGATACTGGAGGGGATTGATCTTGAGCATGGACACACCGACGATAAATCCGCCGAGAACGCCCATCAAATCCGCGTAGATGCACAAAAGCGGCATCATGAGCACCAAAGCGATCATCCGCGGCAGGACCAAAAACTGGGTGGGAGAAAAACCGAAGGTGCGCAGCGCGTCGATTTCCTCGTTGACCTGCATGGTGCCCAGCTCGGCGGCATAGGCCGCCCCGGTGCGGCCGGCCATGATGATGCCTGTCATGATGGCGCCCATGACCCGGATCATGGCGATGCCGACAATGGTGGAGACATAGATCTGGGCGCCGAACTGGCTGAGCTGGATTGCGCCGACAAAGGCCAGGATGAGCCCCACCAGCAGGCTGATGAGCGAAACGATGGGCAGGGCCTGAACGCCGGCCTGGGCGATCAGCAACAGCAGGCTGGACTTCTGGAACACGGCCTTGCCCCGGGCCAGCGCCACGCAGGCCAGCGAAACGTCCCCCAAAAAATCCACGAAGTTCCTGACGGCCTGGGCCGCCGTCAGGCCAACGCCGCCCACCCGGTCCAGAAAGGAAGGCCGGGCGCTCGTCCGCGCCGCGCCCTGGCGCTCCGGCACCTTGCGGGCCAAATCCATCAGGTCGGTCACCCCCTTGGGGAGACCGGCCATGTCCACGGGCACGCCCTGGGCGGCCGCGAATTTCAGGATGGTCAAGCAATAGGCGAGAAAGCGGCTGTCCCAACCGGACAGCCCGGAGGTATCAAAGGCCAAGCGCCCAGGGCGCGGCCGACCGGCCAAGGCCGTTCGCACAGGCGCCGCCGAAGGGATGTCGCCGCCCATGCGCCATATACCCGAAAAACGCAGGACCAGTTCCGCCGGGGACGGCAGGAGATCGAGCTTGGCAGCCTCGGCCGCAACAGGATCGCCCGAAACGTGTATACTCATGCCATGGTACGTCGTATCATACGATTTCCAAGCGATTGAGCATTCGCTGGAAGACCGGCGGTGTCAAGAGGGAACACGCCAAAGGCGCCCCCCGCGACGGTGACATTTTAGGAAGAGGAGCCGCCCCGGTGATAGCGCACGACATTGTTCTTCCCCGTCCCCTTGACCTGGTACATCGCGTCGTCGGAGGCGCCCAACAAGTCCGCCCAGGACATGCCGGGCTGATATTCGGCCACGCCGATGGAGACGGTGAACCGAATGGGCGGATCGACCAGCTTGCCAGCAACCCGAGGCTTGAATTCGTACTGCTGCACGGCCAGCCGGATGGCCTCGGCGTAAAACTGAGCCTGGTCGATGTCCAGGGGACAGACCAGCACGAGCTCGTCGCCGCCGTAACGGGCGGCGAACCAATCGTTGTCGCTGGCGTAGCGCGAAATGATCTTGGCCAGGGTCCGCAGGACGTCGTCCCCCACCTGATGGCCATAGACGTCGTTGATGGTCGTCTTGAAGTTGTCCACGTCGATCATGAAGACGGCAAGCGGCGTCCCCACGGCATCGGCCTCCGCCACGACCTTCTGCATATGGGCGTCGAGGGCCCGACGATTGTGCAACGGAGCCAGTAACGGGTCCACGCTGACCATGCGCTCCAGCTCCCGGGCCTTGCCCTCCCAGAGTTCGGCCGCATCCCGATAATAGCGCAGCATGTCCGTTACAAGCACCCGGATGTTGCGGATCAGCTCCATGGCGTCACCGCCGCGATCCAGCAATTCCAAGGTCTGGTTGCCGAAACGCGCCACCAGCCCGGTGCGCTCATGCTCGGACGCGAACGACTCCCGCAAGAAGTCGCTTACCGCCGAGCCCAGGTTCGCTGCATCCTCACGCTGCAAGCGCAGCTTTTTGCGCAAATCGTCGGTGATCCTGTTGCGAATGAGAAAGTCCTGCACCTCCTCGACGACCTGCCGCAAATGGACGGCAGAAGCATCATGACGCCCCAGTTCCTCGAAGACGACCTGCTGGACGGCCTTTTTCTGATTGTCATCGAAGATGGAAAACATCCGTACAAGATTTCTGACAAAAAGGACCACGGCCAACCAAGACGGGTCCCCCCCGCAGCCTATCTTCTGCAAATCGTCACAAATATGGCGAATTTCACAATTGGTGCTCGGGCAATCAGATAGCATATATCTTCCCTGGGATAGCGGATAACGACCGTTTTGCTGCACACCGCCATCACGCGTTGCTGCTGCTACGGACAAAGGCAAGCCGCCGTTACCATGTCGCCTCGCAATCGGCAACACCGACATGACCAGGTTGCCAACGCCGAATGCCAATGATAGCTCCAGGCCCATGCCAGGGTATAAGATGCATATCGCCGGCGCTCTGATGCTGACAGGAGCGGCCCTGGCCGGCGCATCCTGGCTTGCCCTCTATCGTCCCGGCGCGGAAACCATGCTGGGACTCGCCTTCATGGCCCTGCTGGGCGGTCTCTTCCCTGACGTGGATACGGATTCCAAAGGGCGACGGCTCTTCTACGGTGCGGCCCTGGTCGCCGACGCCATCCTGATGCTCCGACACCATTACCGCCAAGCCGCCATCCTCGGCTTCTGCGCCCTGCTGCCGGCCATCGACGCACATCGGGGGTGGACGCACACCTGGTGGGCGGCCCTGCTCGTCCCCTGCCCCATCCTCCTGGTGCCGGTCTTTTTACTGCATCAGCCCTGGCAACCGATGACGCCCTATTACCTGGCCGCGGTCCTGGGCTATTTTTCCCATCTTATCCTGGACCGAACCTTTTAGCAGACAAAAAGGCCACGCCCCAAAGCGCACAGTCCATTGCGGCAGAGAAGCCCCCGCAGACCAGAGCATGATGCAACGGCGGAAACGGCGAGACTAGCGCCCGGTCTGGAACCGCGTCAGTTGCCGGTAGCGTTCACTGCCGCGAACAACCGCAATAGCCGCGTCGATACGATCGAGGATTGCCTGAGGCAGGGAGGCGTCGCACATGAGATATCGTTCAAAACCGGACGGGGCATCCGTGATGGGCAGGAAGCGAATCCCCGCGGCCAATTCCGGTTCCTCGGCCAGATAGGTGGAAAGCTCCTCGGGGGCAACCAGCGTCGCATCCAACCGATGCTTGGCGATCAGTCGCACCATGAGTCGGGTATCGGAAAAAAGTCTGGTCGCCTGCCCCGGATATTTCTTGAAGGCGGCGTCAAAAACGTCGCCGTAGGAAAAGCCCCGACGCATTCCCCAGGACAGGCCGGCCGCCAGGAGCCGGTCCAGGGTGGGCGCGGAGCCAAGCGTGCGGGCTTTCTCCACGGTCACCACCACGCCGAGCGGCTTGTTTTCATAGAGCGGCAGGCTGAAACGGGCATAGGACGCCCGTTCCGTGGTCCGCAGCCAGCCCACGGCGCAGGCCCGGACATCCCGAGCCGCGAACGTGGCCAGGATGCGCTCCGGCGGCATCTCCCGCACCTCGACCGGAATACCCGCCTGGGCAAAGACAGCCAGAGCGATGTCCAACAGGAAGCCGCCGGCCGGCTGCCCGTCATGGAGCACATAATACGGCGGCCGGTCGAACACGAACAGTGTCACCGGTTGCTCTCCGGCCCACGCGGCGAAAACGCCACCCCTGGCAGCTGCCAAGGCAACGATCACCACAATGCCACACAAAATTGGTTTCCAGCGTCGCGGCATGGCATGCAACGTATGTAACGGACGTTCAAGGAAAAAACACATACGTCTTTTGAGACTATGACCGACGGCGCTCGCCCTGTCAAACGACCCCTGGCAAGGCCAGGAACCCTTGCAGAGGCGCAGGACAGGACGTAATGCTTGTCGTGCCGGCCGTCGCCCACGGCCGTGACCGCTGTCTCCGGGAGCCCAGGCGCCATGAGCAATACCAAAATCCTTCTTGAGTCCGGTACAAACGAACTTGAAATCGTGGAATTTTTTCTCGAGGAGTCCACGGCATCCGGGAAAACGTACGTAGGCTATTACGGCGTCAACGTCGCCAAGGTCCTGGAGATCATTCGCCTCCCCGACATCACCGAAATGCCCCAGGCCCCCCACCCCTGCGTTCTCGGCACCTTCAACCTGCGCGACAAGGTCGTACCGTTGATCGACCTCGGCATCTGGCTCGGCAAGGACAGGGAGGTTGCGGCGTCGGACAAGGTGGTGGTCATGGAATTCAACCGGGTGGTCAGTGCCTTCCGCGTCTCCGGCGTCACCCGCATCCACCGTTTGAGTTGGGAGCAGATCGAGCCGCCGAGCCTCCACGTGCAGCGCTACTCGGCCCATTCGGTCACCGGCGTGGTCCAGCTCGAATCCCGGGTCGTCTTCATCCTGGACATGGAAAAGATCGTGGCCGAACTCAACCCGGAGCTTGCCCTCAAGGAGTTGGATCAGGAAGCGTTTATCGAGCACCACAAGGAAACGCCGGACAAGGACATGGTCTTCAAGGCGCTGATCGCCGACGATTCCACCACCATCCGGCGGATGATCGGCGCCTCCCTGGAAAAGGCCGGCTTCGAGGTCACGCGCACCATCAACGGCCGCATCGCCTGGGACACGCTTCAGGAATGGAAGGAAGCCTCCATCCGGGAAAACCGCCCCATCACCGATTACGTGCATATCCTTATTTCGGATATCGAAATGCCGGCCATGGACGGGCACAGCCTGACCCGCAAGGTCAAGGAGGACCCCGTGCTCAAGCGGCTGCCCGTTATTCTCTTCTCCTCGCTCATCACCGACAGCCTGCGCCACAAGGGCGACGCCGTGGGCGCCGACGACCAGATATCCAAGCCCGAAATGCTGTATCTGGCCGAACGGGCCCGAAACCTGGCCTGGGAACGGCTGACGGGCGAGGAATAACGGAGCCCGCGGCGGCCAGTCCGCGTCAACATTTCCCCTTCGGGGTGCGCAGCCGCTCCTCGACAGCCCGGACCTTTTGCGTCAGCCGTCCGGACGGTCCGTCGCGCCAATCCACCTGCATGGTGACATGGATGCGGTCGCAATCCAGGGCGAGGGCCTGTTGGCAACGGGTGGCCAGGGCCATCACTGCATCCCATTCTCCCTCAATGCTCGTGGACATGGGACCGAGCACGTAGGGCAAACCGCTTTCCCGTATCACCCGCAACGCCCTGGCCACGTAGGGGGCCAGACTGCCCTTCCCCTTGTTCAGGGGAAAAATCGTCAACTGCATGATGGCGCTCATGCCGCCCTCCTTTCTCTCGTATCGGCGCCGTCGTCCGAAACGACCGCCCCGCGCGTCCGCCTGGCACCGGAATCCTTTTTTATTCGATCACGACGGTGACGGCGTCGTAGCGGCCCCGGTCATCCGCCACCATCAATCGGTGGCGGCCCGGAGTCGGCTGCCAAAAAAGCCGTTTCCCCGGCTCCCCCTGGGCGGCGATTTCTCCGTCGACATACCAGGTGAGCCGGCGACTGGCGGCGGGGACATCGGCCGTCAGCACGATTTGCTGAAAACTGGCCGGAGCGTCCCGCCGCAACCGATAGGGCGTGGCCGGGCTCGGGGAAACGATATGAAGGCGTTCCCCATCCGGCGAACCGCAGCCAGGAGCCAGCGCCGGCGGCGCCTCGAACGGAATTCCCGAAGCCCGCCACCAGGACACCAGTTCGGGCGGGTATTGGGCGATGACCGCGGACTTGACCGGATGGCGCAGCAGGCAGTCCCCCTCCAAGCGCAAGCCGGTGCGGGCGTCCACCAGGACCTGCCTGTGGATGGGACAGGGGCCGAGCCTGGTCCGCCCGGGAATGATCGTGGCCAGCACCCGGTGCGGGCAATGCGGCCCCGGCAGCTGGCGGCTTTCGGCGCAGACCTCGACGGTGGCGATATCGAGCCCCGGCGGCGTGAGCAGCCGGGAGCCGTGTTCCTCCAGCGCCCGGAAGAGCTCGAAGAGGATGGGCCCGGCGTAGGCGGCGCCGGAAATGCCCTTGACCGGCGTTCCGTCCATGTTGCCGACCCAGACCCCGATGACGTGGTCGGCGCTGTAGCCCACGGCCCAGGCGTCGCGGTGGCCGTAGGAAGTCCCCGTCTTCCAGGCCACGGCCGGGACGGCCAGGGCCCGTTCCCAGGACGTGGGCAGATCGGGACGCTCCAGCTTGGTCAGCATGCGCGTCACCATGGCGCAGGCCTCTCGGGAAAAAAGCCGTTGGCCCGGCGGCAGCGGACCGGGCAGCAAGCGCGGCGAACGGTGCTCGCCGAAGCTGGCCAGATCGGCGTAGCCATTGGTCAGGGAAAGCAGCGTCACCTCGCCGCTGCCCAGCACCAGGGAAAGCCCGTAATGCTCGGCGGGCTTATCCAGGGTGGACAACCCGCCCCGGCGCAGCACATCGAGAAAGGCCGCCGTGCCGATCCGATCGAGCAAGCGCACGGCCGGCACGTTCAACGAATTGACGAGGGCCTCCTCGGTCGTCACCCGTCCCCGAAACTGCCCGTCGTAATTTTTCGGGGCATAGCCGCCAAAGCCGGTCGGCACATCCAGAAGCAGACTCTGGGGAAAGACCAACCCCGCATCCAGAGCCATGGCATAGAGAAAGGGCTTGAGCGCCGATCCGGGCGAACGGCGAATCACCGTGCCGTTGATCTGGCCGAAGCGGGTGTCCCCGAAATAGTCGGTGCCGCCGACCATGGCCAGGATATCGCGGCTGGCCGGGTCGAGGACCACGGCGGCCACGGAGCCGATGCCCAGGGTGTGAAGCCACGTCGTGCGCCGTCGCAAAATGTTGCGCACGACCTGCTGGGCAGCCGGGTCCAGGGTCGTGACCAGACGTGGCCCGGCCGAGGTCTGCTCCCGAACGAATTCGCAAAAATGCGGGGCAAGAAAGGGAAGCCGGGTCAACGCGGCGGGCATGGGCGCCCGCATGGCCTCCCGCGCCGCAGCTGCCCCGATCACCCGGCGCCGGGCCAAGGCGGCCAGCAAGCGGTTGCGGGCGTCCCGGGCCGCCCGGGGGTGCCGGATCGGATCGAACCGCAACGGCGACCGGGGCAACACCGTCAGCAAGGCGGCCTCGGCCAGGGACAACCGGTCCGGCGTCTTGTCGAAATAGAAAAAGCTGGCCGCCCCCACACCCACGATATTACCGCCATAGGGCGCCATGTTGCAGTAGCGTTCGAGAATGGCGTTCTTGGACAGCCGCCGCTCCAATTGCAGGGCCCGAAAGGCCTCCACAAGCTTGGCCCCCAGGGTGCGCGGCCGGGGATGGGCCAACCGGGCCAACTGCATGGTGATGGTGGAGCCGCCCGAGACCACGTGTCCGGCCCGCAGATTGGACAGGGCGGCCCGGACCAGGGACAGGGGATTGACGCCGGGATGCCGCCGGAAATGCCGATCCTCGGCGGCGACCAGGATACGCGGCAGAATGGGGGCAATGGCGGAAAGCCGGGTCGGAAAGCGCCAGGCCTCGTCCGCGGCCAGAAACAACCGCAAGGGTTCGCCGTTTTTGGCGAGCACCGCGGTGGCAACCGGCGGCTCCAGGCTGGCCAGGGGAAAGGGAGACACGGCATCCAGGACGCCGATCCCGAGGCCGACCAGGAGAGCGGCCCCGACCAGAAAAACACAAAGGCGATGGCGTCGCCATGCGCCAGCCAGGCCGATCATACGCCGCACGTCCGTGCGATCAGGCCGAGGCCTGTTCGCACATGCGTTTGTAGTCCTCGATGATGTCCAGCATGTCCAACTGTTGATTGACCCGGCAGGTGAACTCCTCCACCTGGACGGGTTTGACGATAAAGTCGTTGGCCCCGATTTTCAAAAATTTGGCGATGTGCCCCCCGTTTTCGCCCGAAACCCCGACAATGGCCAGGCTGTCCTTCGGCCGCGACGTCCGGATGGACTCGATCAACTCGAAACCGTCCAGGCGCGGCATGTTGTAGTCGGTGATCAAAAGCCGGATCGAGGGATCGGCGGTCAGCATCTCCAAGGCCTGCCGGCCATCCTCGGCTTCGGCGGACTGGATATTGAGGTTGTGCAGCAACCCCATCAGTCGATGCCGAAAAAGCCGCGAATCGTCGGCCACCAGGGCGCGCACGGAAAGATTCTTGTAGAGGCGCTCGATCAACCGCTCCATGGCCGTGACGCCGGCCATGGATTTGATGAAATAATCGACCACGTTGTGGGCAAGCAACTGTTGCCGGACCTCCTCGCTAAAGGAAGCGGTCATGACCACGGAGGGAATGCCCAGGGAATTGGCCAGGGGAACGATTTCCCCATCCGGATCGTCCGGCAGGTTGCGGTCGAGAATGGCCACGAAAATAGCCCCCCGGTGCTCCATCATGGCGGCCCGGGTTTCGGCCAAGGTGTGGGTGACAAGAGTCTGGAAGGGGGTGGTTTCCGTGATATGCTGGCTGATGATCTTGGCCTGAACGCGGCTGTCCTCGACAACCAGCACATGGCTCGGATGGCTCATACGGCGTACCTTCCTTTCTTCGTTGATGTTTTAAGGAAAGCACACATTGCCGCGAAAGTCCATAATCCGTCCACAACCACGACGATCCCGCCTGCTCCGGGCGCGTTGCGGCTGGCCTATGGAGGATCGCAGGGAAATGCAGGGAAGGAAACGGGTTGGCAGCGCAGGCAGGGAATGCCCGGCGTTTTCCCGGAGGCGGGTGCTTGCGCACGTGGCCCCCGGGTTAGTGTCGGGCGGGTTGCTCCGGATCAGGGAAAACGGCCGGCTCCGGATGGTGTGCGTCGTCTTCGGGGGAAAGCGGAAGGGCCTCGATCCTCATCGCTCAATCCCCGCAAACTCTTCCCATTCCTGTTCCGACATCAGTTCGAGCGTCTGAAAGATCATGCCGATCACGGCGGACTTGGACAGGAACATGTTCCGCAATCCGGCATTGAGGGTGCGGCTGCCATCCTGATAATACGCCAGTAAATTCTTGGCCTGCTGCAATTTTTCTTCAGCGGAAATCATGGGGTGCTCCTTTGGTCTGCGGCAACCGGGCGCCTGTCACCGGCTGCGCCGTTTGGGGACCGGTGGTCTGCTTTTGCATCGATCCCGACCGTTATTCGGTTCACAGCAAGAACCATGCAAACGCATAAAATATCTTGTGCGCCAATAGGTTAAGCAATAGACGTCCCTCCCCTTCCCCTTTTTGCCCTCCGGAACGTACATTTTGTACGGAAAAAGCGACAATTTTGTCGCAAAATGACGATACCATGACCTCCCGAAGCACGGTGGCCTGACAAAGGGCCGACCGCTTTTGACGAACCTTGTCTCATGGACGTATACCCAAACGGCCCCGTGCCCCCGGACGGCCGACGCGCCTCCCCTCTTGTGCAACCATAACGATGGAAGGATACCCCCCTATGACGCCCCCCGCGAAGCAGGAAGCCCTCGACGCCGTGTCCAACGACCGCAAGGAAGAACGGCACGCCGACATCAGCGCCCGGTTCGGCCCCAAAGGCTTGCAACTCTGGCGTGCCGCCCCGCAGCGGCCGCGGCTGACCACACCGACCATCGTCGGCTCGGTCAAGGGCACGTCCGGCGACATCATCGCGATTGCCTTTACGCTACGCGGCGAAACGATCATTGAAACGGATTTTGACGTCAGGGGCGGCATTGCCAGCACCATCGCCGCGGCGGCGGCCGCCGCATTGATCCGGGGGAAAAGCCTGGATGAAGCCGTCACCCTCGACGACCAGACCATTATCGCGGCGCTGGGCACCTTCCCCGAAAGCGACCGTCAGGCCGTCTTTTTGGCCGTAGCGGCCGTCCGCGACGCGGTCCATCGCTGGATGATCCAGGGCGGCAGATGCCAACAGGAACTGGAGGCCGATGTCCGCGCCCGCTTCGGCGAAAAGGGCCTTCGGATTTGGTCCCAGGCGGCGCATCGCCCCCAGCTTTCCTCGCCGGACGCCATCGGCACCCTGACAGGCTCCTGCGGCGACACCATTACCATCGCCCTCCGCCTGGAGGGAGAGACCATCGCCGGGACCGACTTCGACACCGACGGCTGCGCCTCAAGCCTCATTGCCGCCGCGACCACCGCATCGCTCGCCCAGGGGAAAACGCTGGACGAAGCGATTGATATCGACGAGCAGGCGGTCGTCGATGCCGTGGGGGCCTTCCCCGATGCCGACCGCCATTGCGCCCATCTGGCCACGGCCGCCTTGCGCGAGGCCATCCATGAGTGGATGGTCCGGGCTACGCAGCCAAGCCGCCCCCAGGGGGACGGCACGCCGGCATAGCGCGTAGCAACCACCCCCAACGCAACGCGGCCTGCCGGAGACGGCTCCCGCCGGGAGGGCCACCCCCTCTTCCGGACCTGACGCCGCATGTTTTTAACAAGGAGGACCGCCATGCCTGAAGCTGTCATCGACAAAGATTTCTATCGCTACGGCCCCGACCATCGTTTCGCCCGCATGTATCCCTTGCTGGCGCGACAAATCGTGGAAGACGCCGGCATACGGAACGGCACCTGCCTGGACATCGGCACGGGCGGCGCGCCCATGCTGATCGAACTGGCGAAGCTCACCGACTGTTCCATGATCGGACTGGACGCCGTGGCGGAAATTCTCGACATGGCTCGGGAGAACGTGCTTCGCCATGGCCTGCCCATGGAGCGCTTCCGTTTCGTCGAGGCCGACGTAGCCGCCATGCCGCTGACGGACAATTCCATCGATGTGGTCATCAGCCGAGGATCGATCCCCTTCTGGACGGACCACGTCGCAGCATTCCGGGAAATCTATCGGGTGATGGCCCCAGGCAGCCTCGGCTTCGTCGGCTGCGGTTTCAGCCGCTATCAATCGCTCGACGAGATCCGCGCCATGCGGCCGAAATGGTCGGCCGAGGGTGAAAAGGACACGCGCAACGACTGGAAAAAACCGAGTTTCCTGCCCCGTGTCTTGGCCCAAGCCGGCGTCACGACGTCCACGGTGCATGCGGATGACTACGGCGTTTGGGTGGAATTGCGCAAACCGGCCTGAACGCGGCCAAGCCATGCCGCCGTGCGGCGCAAGGCCAGGCGGCGGCACCCCCGTTCACCCAAAAAACACGTCGGATTCCCCGATCCCGGGGCGTCCTCCTCGAAGACCAAACGGGGCTGAACCTGTTGCCGTCCAGCCCCGGTACACTTCCTGACGCTTCCGTCGCAATGCGCCGGCATGGCCATCAGACCGATACAAGAACGGGACTCCGGGACTCCCGATCGGCCCGAATCGCGAGGCAGCGTAGCGCAGGCCGTGCGCAGCCTCCTGATATGCCCCTAAGCCCCTCGCGCCCAGGCCTCGTTTCCGACCGCGCCATGCGATGATGCGCCATCAGGCCACGGCCGTATCCGAGGACAACAAGGACAGGCGTTCCTGCACTGGAGCTTCCTTGGTCCCGGGCGTCGTCACGGCCGGGGTCCGCTTCCCGGCGCCGACCAGCTCCAGAAAATTGCGGCTGGCCACCCCCACGGCCGTCTCGGGCCGCAGCTTGGCCAGGAATGGATCGTACTTGCCGATGGTGGCCCCGTAGTCCGCCCAGTGGCCGATCATGTCCGTGCCGATCATGACCCGTCGGGGAAAGGCCTCCGTCAAATCGACCCAGCGCTGGTCCACCTGCCCGCCCGGCGCCACGCATTCCTCATAGACCACCCAGGATAGGTCGATCCAGAGATTCGGGTGGCCGGTCATCAGCCCCTTGATGTCGCTGGCAATGGTGGGGATGTTGAACGACCGGGAGACTCCGGCATGAGCCAGGATGATGGTGGTGTCCGGGTGCTTGTTGAGGGCGTTTTCCACCTCGTAGAGGTAGACCGGCTGACGCAGCCGCTTGTTGCCGACATTGGAATGGAGCTGGACCGGCAGGTTGCGCCGAGCGGCAAACGCATAGACCGGATCCAGGGCCGGATGATCGGCCGTGGCCGTCTCACCCAGGGTCAAGGCGGTGAGGTCGTCGTGGCGCAGCATGATTTCGCCGATGCCCTGCCAGACGTCGGGGAACCAGTCGAACATCCGGCGTACGTGGTTGATGGCATACTGGTCGGTGGGATTGAAGCCGCACAGGAAGGGATGCAGCCGACGGCGCTTGGACCCGGGCAGGGCCTGATACGCCCTGGCCACGTCCACGTCCGTGGAGCCGTAAAAATAGACCCGGGAATCGTTGTCGAGATAATAGGTTGGGGGTTTGCGATCGATCCGGTCCCACTTCTTGGTCACGGGCAGACCCATGATCTGGCAGTGCTCCACTCCGGCCCGATCCATGTGGTCGAGCAGACTTTTGAGGCCCTCGCTGCCCTGGATGAAATCCACGACATGGCAGTGGGCATCGCTTTTGATCAGGCCGCCCCCGGGGGCATGGGTCTTGGCCGCGGCCCAAACGGCCCTGGAACTCACGGTCGTGGCTGCGGCCAGCAGCCCCAAGGCCTGCAACATCTCGCGTCGCGTCATGGTCATCTGGCACCTCGCACCGGAGCCGTCAGGTGGAGAACTCGGACATGTCGCGTCGGTCGGCTCCGAAAGGCGGCACCATGGTAGCCGCATATATACTCGACGCGAACGCCCCGTGCCAAGGCAAGCCATGCCTCTTGGCGCCCTCTTCCGCTGTTATAATCATGCAACGATCCAGGCGCGTTTGCAACCGCCCGGCCCTCGCCTTCCCGGTGGACTGACCAGCCAGCATGGAAAGCGTTCCACGGCGTTCGTGAACACAATGCGAGCACGTTAGCGGGAAAACAACTAGAGTGTTCCCCTCCTGCGTGGCGATGCTCCGAGGATGGCGCTGTCTCAATCCTCTGTGCAGCGCATCCTTACATCTTGCAAGTGGCTAACAGCGCCCACCGACTCGTCCCGCAAACCCTCCGGCCGGGACGTTCCTTGGCATGAGCTGAACCCCACCCTCCGCAAAACTCTCCTTTAGTCAATTCTGAACTTATCGTCTGTAACTATTGGGTAAAATTAACAGACAGCACGTGGCATTGCGAACGGCACGATTCTCCTCAAACCTCAACAGCTCCAAGGTAACAAACGATTTTCTCCTGTAGGCCGCAATTGCATTTTATCCTGCGCACGTAACATTTCCTTTTATAGACATATAACCACATAAAGCTTAACAAGTACGCAGATTGCAAGGAGAGACCTCATGGCTGAAACGCAAATTGAAGTCTTCCCCACGCCCGTGGGGGTGTTTCTCTGAACCTTCACGTTGCCGACGCGCTTCCCAAGTCTTCCCCACGCCCGTGGGGAGGGGGCTGCTGGTGTCGATATCGCTCCAAGACTGGATGCGCCTTCCCCTCACACGTTGTGGGCTGCACCCATCCGACCTCTTACTAGGCAAGCCTATTTTTCAAAAAAATGGGGAGAGTGTGGGGAGAGAATCCTCCACCAACGCAAAAGGGGTTGGACTTACCCAGTCCAACCCCTTGAAATTTCTGGTGCTCCCGATGCGATTCGAACGCATGGCCTATCGCTTAGGAGGCGATCGCTCTATCCATCTGAGCTACGGGAGCACGGGCAGGCGCATGAAACGATGTTCATTCTTCCGTAAACTTTTCCCCGATCCGGCGACGGTTGGGAAGGCTAACATCCCATCATGCCAAAAAAAATTCAACTAACCATCGCTGGTTCTCCGCGCTCGTCTCCTCAGAACCGGCAATTGACGTGCGGAAAACAAACTTTATTATTTGGGCCAATTCGTCTTGTCAAGGAAGCGGCATGGCGACGCTACGCCCCTTCCCGTCAGGCCCGAACCCGGGCGGAAGCCTGACTGCGGGATGCCGGTTTACATCCGGCTTGTTCGGCGTATAACGCGCATGATCGCCCTGGACAATATCCCGGCTCGGCCGGGTCCATACACCCCAAGCAGGCCCGCAACCGCCGCACGGGCCCAAGGAAGCAGGAGTAGTTCACCATGGCGAAACGCATCTTCCTTTCTCTGACAGCAACCCTGGCCGTCCTTGCCTGGACCAGCCTGGCCATGGCCCGCATCCCTCTGCCCGACATCACTGAGTTGGTCGAGAAGGACGGCCCCGCCGTCGTCAACATCTCCACCACCAAGACCGTCAAAGCTCAGGAAGACATGCAGGATTTCATCCAGAAGTTCCACCGTCGCGGTGGCCCCAGCGGTCCCATGGATGAATTTTTCGACCAGTTCCAACGCTTCTTCGGACCGCAGGGACGCCCCCGCCCCCGCAAGCAGCACTCCCTGGGCTCGGGCTTCGTCATCTCGGCCGACGGCTACATCGTCACCAACAACCACGTGGTCGAAGGCGCCGACGAGGTCAAAGTACAGTTCCGCAATCACGAAACGCCGATGCCTGCAAAAATCATCGGCCGTGACAAGGAAACCGACCTCGCCCTGCTCAAGATCGACGGGAAGAAGGATCTCCCCTATCTGGAATTCGGCGATTCCGGCAAAATGAAGGTCGGGGCCTGGGTGCTGGCCATCGGCAACCCCTTCGGCCTGGAAAACACTGTCACCCTGGGCATCGTCAGTGCCAAGGGCCGCGTCATCGGCGCCGGTCCCTTCGACAATTTCATCCAGACCGATGCCTCCATCAACCCCCGGCAACTCCGGCGGACCGCTTATCGATCTCGACGGCAAGGTCATTGGCATCAACACCGCCATCGTGGCCTCGGGCCAGGGCATCGGCTTTGCCATCCCCTCGAATATGGCCAGGGATGTCATCGCCCAGTTGCGCGAGGGCAAAAGCGTCAAGCGCGGCTGGATCGGCGTCACCATCCAGGACATCGATGAGAACACGGCCAAGGCCCTGGGGATGAAGGACACCAAGGGCGCCCTGGTGACCTCGGTGCTCGACGGCGAACCGGCCGCCAAGGCCGGCGTGAAGACCGGCGACGTCATCATCGCCGTGAGCGGCGAGTCCGTGGAGGACGCCAACCAGCTGCTGCGCCGCATTGCCGCCATCAAACCCGGCGAATCGACGGAACTCACCGTCTTCCGCAAGGGGTCGCCCCTGACCATCTCCATCACGCTCGGTCAGCGCGATGCCAAAAAGTTGGCTCAGAATATGCCGGGCGGCGACGAGGAAGAAGCTTCCCCCGCCGGCACCACGTCCGTCATCGGCCTGTCCGTCCGCAACGTGACCGATCAGGAAGCCAAGGCCCTGGGCATGGATCGGGCCAAGGGGCTGCTGGTCACGGATGTAGAGGCGGGCTCCGAAGCCGAACAGGCCGACGTGCGCCCGGGCGACCTCGTCCTGGAAGTCAACCAGCGTCCGGTCAATTCGCCGGAGGAATTCAAGAAAATCGTCAACGACGACGGCAAGAAGAAGGGCGTTGTCATGCTGCAGATCAAACGCCAGCGCCAGAGCATCTTCAGGACCGTCCCGCTGTCACCGTCGAAATAATCCCGGTTCCGGGGATGGAGGTTCCGCCTCCATCCCCGGCCCGCAGGGGCATCCCATGGCCGCGCCCATCTGTGCCGAGGAAACCGCCATTCCCGTTCCCTGCAAGATCAATCTGTTCTTGCAGGTCGGCGCCCGGCGCGCCAACGGCTACCACGATATCGAAACCTTTTTCCTGCCCGTGTCCGAACCGGCCGACGCCTTTTCCATCCGGCGGTTCGACGAACCGGGCGATATCGACTTCACCTGTTCCGATCCGGCCCTCGAAACGGACGACAATCTGGTGGTCAGGGCCTATCGGCGCTTCGCCGAGCGGACGGGCTTCGCCCCGCGGCTGGAAGTCGACCTCAAAAAACGCATCCCCTACGGCGCCGGTCTTGGCGGCGGCAGTTCGGACGCCGCCGGAATGCTGCGGTACTTGAACGACCGGGCCGGGGCGCACGCCCTGGATGCCGCCCAGCTCGCCGAATTGGCCGCCGACCTAGGTGCGGATATCCCATTTTTCCTGCTATCCCAGCCGGCTCTGGCCTCGGGACGAGGCGAACGTCTCGTGCCGGCGAACCCAGGCTTGGCCGGTTTTTATCTGGTCCTCGTCTGCCCGGAGATTCGCATCGCCACATCCTGGGCCTATGCCGCCCTGGATGCCTTGCGCTCCTTCCCGGGCAAAGCCGGGGCAAATGTCTTGACAAGTGCTTTTGCGGAAAATAAAAGGGCGTTTTGCGTGACCGGGCGGCCTCTGCAAAACGACTTCGAAGCGGTCGTTTTCGCCGCCCACCCGGAAATCGGGCGGGTGAAAGAGCGTTTGTTGGCCCTGGGGGCGGCCGGCGCCCTTCTCTCCGGAAGCGGCTCCGCCGTATTCGGACTTTTCCGCGAACGCCACACGGCCGTTTTGGCCCTGGCGGAATGCTCCGGGAATGGTCTGCGCGCCTTCGTCGCGTCGCTTTGAAGGCCGGCGTGCCGGAGTTGGCCAAGGCATATGGTTTCGACATGTTGGGGCGTCGCCAAGATGGTAAGGCACGGGGTTTTGGTCCCCGCATACGTGGGTTCGAATCCTACCGCCCCAGCCAACAACATCTGCAAATCCGGTCCGTCGCCGCAGGCGATCCCCACCGGAACCAATCGGCGGACAACGCTCCCCAGAGGCTTGGCATGGCGCAAGGCGATCTGAAAATCCTTACCGGTACGTCCAATCCCGCTCTGGCGACAGCCATCTGTGACCACCTCGGTTGCACCTTGCTGCCGGCCAAGCTCGGCACCTTTAGCGATGGCGAAATCCGCGTCGAGATCGGCGCCAACGTCCGGGGCTGCGACATCTTCGTGGTCCAGTCCACCTGCTCCCCGGTCAACTACAACCTGATGGAATTGTGCCTGATCCTCGACGCCCTCAAGCGCGCCAGCGCCCAGCGGGTCACGGCCGTGGTGCCCTACTTCGGCTATGCCCGTCAGGATCGCAAGGTCGTGCCTCGCGCGCCGATCAGCGCCAAACTCGTTTCCGATTTCCTGACCGTCGCCGGCATGAACCGCCTGCTCACCATCGATCTCCACGCCGGCCAGATTCAGGGCTTTTTCAACCTGCCGGTGGACAACCTGTTCTCCGCGCCCATTATGACGGAATATTTCAAGGAATTTGCCGGAAGCGACCTGTGCATCGTCTCGCCGGACGCCGGCGGCGTGGAACGGGCCCGGGCCTTCGCCAAGCGCCTGGGCGGAAGCCTCGCCATCATTGACAAGCGGCGTGACGCCCCCAATCAGGCGCAAGCCATGCACGTCATCGGTGACGTCTCCGGCAAACGGTGCGTGGTCATTGACGACATGATCGATACGGCCGGCACCATGTGCCAGGCCGGCGTCGTGCTGTTGGAAAAGGGCGCCAGCGAAGTCATGGCCGCCGCGACCCATCCTGTCCTTTCCGGTCCGGCCATCGAACGCCTGGAAGCCTCGCCGTTCACCCAGGTCGTCATCACCAACACCATTCCGCTCCGGGAGAATGCCAAGGCCTGCTCCAAGATCAAGACGCTGTCCATCGCGGGGCTCTTGGCCAAGGCCATTCATAACATCCACACCGAATCTTCGGTCAGCGTGCTGTTCACCTAGCAACGGCTGCGCCGAGACAAAAGAAAACCATGTTTCGCCCCAGGGCGCAAAGGAGATACCCGTTATGAAAGAGACCCTGTCCCTCGCTGTCAAGACCCGCGCGGGCCGCGGCAAGGGGGCCAACCGGAAGCTGCGCGCCACCGACATGGTCCCCGGCGTCTACTATGACGCCACCGGCGTCAACATTCCGGTCATGGTCGAGCACATGCCCCTGCGAAAGCTCTTCTCCAAGACCGCATCCTCGCACGTCTTCGAGTTGCAAATCGACTCCGAAAACGGCCGGGAAACCAAACCGTCGCTGATCTGGCAGCTCCAGTACCACCCCACCAAGTCCCTGATCACCCATGTGGATTTTTACGGTGTCGACCTCACCAAGGAAATCACCGTCCATATCCCCATCGAGTTCGTGGGCAAGGCGGCCGGCATGGTCCAGGGCGGCGTTCTGGAAGTGTACCGCGACACCCTGGAAGTGACCTGCTTGCCTCTGGCCATCCCGGACAAGGTGACCGTCGACGTCACTGCCTTGAACCTCAATGAGCATATCAAGGTGGCCGACATCCCCATGCCGGCGGGCGTCAAGGCGATCTACGAGGACAACTTCGCCGTGGTCGGCGTGGTGATTCCGACGGAAGAGCCCGTGGAAGAGGAGACCCCGGCCGAGGAAGGCGCCGAGGAAGCTCCCGCTACGGAAGAGACTGCCTCCGCCGAATAGTTCTCGTTTCCATGGAGTTCCTTCGGATGGGGCGGGACCATACCCGCCCTATCCGTTCTGTCTTTTCTTCCGAACATACGACACGCAGCATGGCCATACACGCCTTGATCGTAGGCCTTGGCAACCCGGGCCCGCGCTATGCCTCCACCCGACACAACTTCGGCTTCATGGCCCTGGATGCGCTCATCCAGCGGGCCGATGAGCTTGGTGGCGCGCCCAGACCGGCCCTGTCCTCGCGAAAGGATCTCACGGCGGTAACACTGTCCCTGCCGGTGCTGCCCGGCGGCGCTTTCGCCCAATTTCTCTGCGTCAAACCGCTCACATACATGAATCTGTCCGGACGGGCCGTGCGGGGCGTATGCGACTTCTATAAACTCGAACCGACAGCCCTGCTCGTGATCCATGACGAGCTGGACCTGCCGCTCGGCCGCATGCGTCTCAAACGCGGCGGTGGCAACGCCGGACACAACGGCCTCAAGTCCATCACCCAGGAATTGGGCACGCCGGATTTTTTCCGGCTGCGCCTGGGCATCGGGCACCCCCAGCCGGACCACGACGTCGCCGGTTATGTCCTGGAGAACTTCCGCTCTGAAGAGCTGCCGGCGGTCCGGCGTGTGCTGCCGGCCGCCGTAGATGCGGCCATCAGCCTGTTCGAGGAAGGTTTGGACGCCACCCGGCAACGCCTGGGCGTTTTCGACGGCGCTGCCTGAAGAAGACGATTTTCCGGTGGGGGAAGCCGTGGACATGGCTGGGCAAGTAGGCTATTTTGGCTCCTAGATGGAAGACGTGCCGCCTCGGACGTCTTGCGTCGCAAGGAGTCCGTCGGTGTTTTCCGTGGAACAACTCGTTGTCTATCCAGCCCAAGGAGTGGGCAAGGTCGAACGTATCGAAACCCAGGAGATTGGCGGGGCTTCGGCGAATTTTTATATCGTTCGCATTTTGAGCAACAATGTCACCCTGATGGTGCCAGTCAAAAACGCCGCCAACGTGGGACTGCGCGCCTTGTGCTCGGCCGAGGAAGGACAAGCCATCCTCGATTCCCTGAAGGATCGCTCGGATTTTACCGGCTACACAGGTCAGAATTGGAACCGCCGCTACCGGGAATATTCGGAGAAGCTCAAGAGCGGCGACTTGGCCGACGTGGCCTACGTCCTCAAGGAATTGCTGCTGATCGGCCAAAACAAAGAATTGTCCTTTGGCGAGCGCCGGCTCCTCGAGCAGGCCACCAACCTGCTGACCCTGGAACTGGCCCTGTCCCTCTCCAGAGACCAACAGGACATCAAGGACATGGTCAACGAAATTTTCGCCGATGTCCTGCAACCCAAAACCGGGGAATAATCCGTCACGCTCGGCCGGAGATGAAACGGGCCGGCGTCCTCTTGACAGTCCCCGTAAAAAGTATATGGATTGCATCAGGCCCTAGCCTGATCTGTCCTCCACTACTTAGGTCCCCGTAAACAAGCGAGTTTTGACGCCGCGTTCTCATGAGCGGCGTGAGTAAGCTCTCAGTGTATCGGGTAGTTCTTCCACTTCAATACGCGCGATAAAGCGCCGGGCTATTTTTGTGAGCAACGCACCTAAACGCCGCGGGCGTCCTCCCCAGTCTCCTTCCGGGCCAGTGCTTTCCGATCCCATCGAAAGCGATGACATTCTCCAACCTGTGACCGCCAATAAATCCAGTTTGATGGAGACGTCGATGAACCTCTCCGAGCTCAAGCTGAAGAGCATGCCCGAACTGATGGACTTGGCTGTTCAATACAATGTTGAAAACCCCAATGGCATGCGCAAGCAGGAGCTGATTTTCGCTCTACTGCAAAGCTGCGCCTCCCAAAACGGGTCCATCTTCGGCGAAGGCGTCCTGGAGATTCTTCCTGACGGATTCGGCTTCCTGCGGTCCCCCATGTACAGCTACATGCCCGGCCCGGACGACATCTACGTCTCGCCCTCGCAAATCCGCCGTTTCGGCCTACGCAAAGGCGACGTGTGTTTCCGGACAAATCCGTCCTCCCAAGGAAGGCGAACGCTATTTCGCCCTGCTGCGGGTGGGGGAGATCGGTTTCGCGCCCCCTGAAGCGTCGCGCAACCTGGTGCTGTTCGATAACCTTACCCCGCTCTATCCGGACAAACGTTTCATCATGGAAAACGGGGCCGAAAAACTATTCGTCCCGGGTCATCGACCTCCTCACCCCCATCGGCCATGGCCAGCGCGGCATCATCGTGGCACCGCCCCGCACCGGCAAGACCATGCTGCTCCAGACCATCGCCAACTCCATCAACGCCAACCGCCCCCGACGTTTTTCTCATCGTCCTGCTCATCGACGAACGCCCCGAAGAAGTCACGGACATGGAGCGCACCGTCAAGGCCGAGGTCGTCTCCTCCACCTTCGACGAACCGCCCCAGCGGCATGTCCAGGTCGCCGAAATGGTGATCGAAAAGGCCAAGCGGCTGGTGGAACGCAAGATCGACGTCGTGATCCTGCTCGACAGCATCACCCGCCTCGGCCGGGCCTACAACGCCGTCACCCCGTCCTCGGGACGTGTCCTGTCCGGGCGGCCTCGACGCCAACGCCCTGCAACGGCCCAAACGCTTCTTCGGCGCGGCCCGCAACATCGAAGGTGGCGGATCGCTCACCATCATCGCTACGGCCCTGATCGACACCGGTTCCCGCATGGACGAGGTGATTTTCGAAGAATTCAAGGGCACCGGCAACATGGAAATCTACTTGGACCGGCATCTGGCCGAAAAGCGCGTTTTTCCGGCCATCGACATCAACCGTTCGGGCACCCGCAAGGAAGAATTGCTGCTCGAACCGGAGGTGCTCAACCGGGTCTGGATTTCTGCGAAAGCTCCTTGCGCCCATGAGCCCCATCGACGCCATGGAATTCCTCCTGGACAAGATGCGCGGCACCAAGGGCAACCGAGATTTCCTCAATCTCATGAACAAGTAGGTTACAAACAAGTTCATTGTGTTTCCCGTCCGTAAAGGGAGTATACGGTAGGCATGTCCACTAGACGCTTCCGCATGCGCCCGGGCATAACCCGACGCTTGGCGGCGGCTCTGGCCGCCGCCTGGTTTTTTCTCGCCCTGGTTGTCACCCCATCCGCCCAAGCCGGCTTTTTCTCCTTTGACCTCAAGGATGAAAAGGAACTCGGCGAAAAGTCAACGCCATCATCCGGGCCGGATGCCGCTGATCCAGGACAACCGAGATCGATAACTACGTGATAGGGCTGTTGCAGCGGCTGATCAAGGTCATGCCGCCGCAGCCATTTCCCTTTACGGTCAGCATCATCGCCAACAACTCGGTCAACGCCTTTGCCGGTCCCGGCGGCTACGTCTTCATTTTCACGGGCCTGCTCATCAATATGGACCACGAAGTCCGAGGTAGCCGGCGTCCTGGCCCACGAATTGGGCCACGTCACCCAACGCCATATCGCCCAGCGCATGGAACAGATGAAGGTCCTTTCCATCGGCCAGGTGATGGGCATGCTGGCGGGCGTCCTCATCGGCTCGACCTCGCAGAACTATGACCTGGGCGGCGCGGTGGCCATCGGCTCCCAGGCTGGGCCGCGGCCCAGACCTATCTCAAGTACTCCGCGACAACGAACGCGAAGCCGACAACGTCGGCATGAACTACCTCGTGGCGGCCGGCTTTCGGCCCCCAAGGCATGGAGGAGGCCTTCGAAACCCTCCAGCGCCTCAAAATGGCTGCAAGGCGGCGGCACCATCCCCACCTATCTGTCCACCACCCGGGATTGGTGGAGCGCATGTCCTATCTCAAGGACCGCATCAAGGCTGGTGCCGCCGAGCTGCTCCAGCGCAAGGAAAACGACGCGGCCTTCAAGACGGGTCCAGATGCTGGTGCGCGCCCGCTACACCGACGCCAAACACGGCGTGGCCTATTTCCGCAAACAACCCGACCCAGTCCAACTGCTTCAAAAAGATCGGCCTGGCCATCG
>Ga0268359_12668_pt1 | contig 39066 bp, 40 predicted proteins | sample BioMet11_FD_194416 | JGI IMG/M metagenome (GOLD analysis project Ga0268359, IMG submission 194416) | Sewage microbial communities from Oakland, California, United States - Biofuel 11 (PacBio Assembly) | ecosystem: Engineered > Wastewater > Sewage > Unclassified | place: USA: California | collected...
ATGTAGTGGCCCTTGTTGTGAAGCGCACTCATTTTACAGGGCTGGAAAACGATCCTGTTGATGTTTCCGTAATCCAGCGGGCAGGAGCAAGCCTCCACAAGCGCATTCACGACAACGACGATTCTCAGTGCAAGATGCGTTCGGCCGGCACCGCACATCTCACAGAAATAATGAACGACTATGTGCTGCTCCCGGTAAATAACTATAAGTTCGGGCATCATCCTGACATTGATAAAATAAGCTCCACTGCGTACATTAATCTCTTCACGCAGGGCATGGCTGACGGATGCTGGTACGGATGCTCACTCGCCTGCGCCAAGGCTGTGGATCATTTCAAGCTGCAGACCGGACCCTGGAAAGACAGGGAAGTAATCGTAGACGGTCCTGAATATGAGACAGCTGCAGGACTTGGATCAAACCTTGGAATATTCGACCCTCTATGGACAATAGAAGCCAACTTCTACGCCGATCACTACGGTCTTGATACTATTTCACTCGGTACCGGCATGGCGTGGATCTGTGAATGCTACGAGCTTGGTTTGATCAACAAGGAAAATACCCATGGTCTAGAACTGAATTTCGGCAATAAGAAGGACATCATGGAACTGCTGCACCGCATTGCTCACGGGACAGACGAATTTGCAATAGCATGCGGCAAAGGTATCGAGGAAGCGCGGGAGTATTTTGCAGAACACTACGGTGCCGACCTTAAAACAATGAAAAAAATCGGCATGGTCTGCCAGGGCCTTGAGGCATCCGAATACCGCTGCCAGGAGTCAATGGCGCAATGGGGCGGGTATTTCCTTACTTTGAAGGGCCCCCAGCATGATGAGGCATGGCTGATTTTCATGGACATGGTCAACAAACAGCTCCCGACTTATGAGGACAAGGCGGAAGCTCTCTTTTCTTCCCATGTTTCCGTCTGTGGTTCTCCCTGCAGGGACTCTGCAAACTGCCGTGGAATGACATTGAACCTGTCGATAACGGCATAAGATATAAGGGAATAGAGGCAGCGCGCGTTCCTGAGCACCTCAAAAATTATCTTGATATTTTTTGAGGCAATAACAGGGAAGCACCTTTCACGCGAAGGCATGATACTGCAGTCTGAAAAAGTATATAACTTCGAGCGCATATTCAACCTGCGCATGGGAAGGGGCACTTCCAAGTTCCACGATGCCCCGGACCGCGGTCTTGGCCCGGTGTGGGAAGATGAATGGATGGCACGCCCCGAGTACTTTGATGAAAAGCTCAAGGAATTCGGTGAAAAGATAGAAGGCCTGTCGGTAAAGGAAAAGGTTGCACTTCTTCAGAAACACCGCCGCAAACAGTGGGAAGAACTTAAAATGGCTGTTTACAAGCGCCGCGGATGGAACAAAAACGGAATTCCTACGATGAAAACGGTTAAACGCCTCGGCCTTGATTATCCTGATGTGGTCGCACTTCTGGAGAAAAACCTCAAACCGGAGGATGAATTCGAGGAGGCATAGAAACGCAATGATTACCGTCAACGGCAACACTGTGGAATGGGATAAGGATTTAACAGTTCAGAAACTCCTTGAGAGAGAAAAATTTACTTTCAGGATGCTTGCTGTATGGATAAATGACAGTGTCGTCGAAAAAAGGGAATATGCTACAAAGCATGTTCCGGATGGTGCCAATGTTCAGGTAATACATAACATAAGCGGCGGTTAAAAACAACGTTTGTTATCAAATGGGAAATACGGCGAGGCTTTCAGCTTCGCCGTATTTTTTGTCTATAATATATAATATGTTAAGTTTATGACCTTTTTATATATCAGCAACTCCGGGAGTTGATAATATGTATAAGATACTCTGGAACGGATTCAAATTCGGGACTTTGCTTCAAATAGCCATAGGGCCTATATGTCTTTTTATTTTCAAGACGGCTGCATCCGCAGGCTTTGTATCGGCAGAATCTGCTGCAGCGGGCGTTACATTTGCAGATGCTGTTTATGTACTTGCTGCGATATGGGGAGTCGGTTCCCTTATAGAAAACAGCAGAAGCGCAAAAAAATATTTCAAATACTTCGGCTCAATCGTACTTATATTTTTCGGACTTTCTATCATACTGGAAGCCAGCGGGATAAGTCTGATACCTTCTATAAATTTGATAAAGCAGAACAGTTCCGAAAGCGCTTTTATAAAAGCCATGCTGCTGACATTATCAAACCCGCTCACTATAGTTTTTTGGGCCGGTGTTTTTTCAGCTAAAATATCGGAAAGAAAAACAAGCCGAAAGGACATATATCTTTTCGGCCTGGGTGCTGTCATATCGACTTATTTTTTATGAGCCTGACTGCTCTCGCCGGAAAACTCACAGGGATTTTCGTGCCTGTTTCAGCGATAATGATTTTAAATATAATAGTCGGAGCTGTACTGATCATTTTTGGTATAAAGACAGCAATAAAAATTAATGATACGTTTCTCTTTTACCTTTTAATAACAAGCCACTTAGGTTTTTTCTTTTTTGAATTTATTACGCTGTCAAAAAATCCTTGTGCGGCTTGCAATAAGCTTGCACAGTGGTATGCCAAGGCCAAAGCATATTACTGCCTCGCTTGCGCCTATGTAGAGTATCGACAGGGCAAGAGGAGTCTCCGTAATAAACGCAAGATATCCGCCGACAACGATTGCGTTGACAATAACAGGAGGAATAGCTGCAAGCCATATGCTGGGCATTTCATAAGTCAGCCATGCGGCAATCAGTGTTGCAGAACTCCCGAAGACTATATCGATAATACCAAAACCACCGGTAAAATTAGCAATCATACAGCCAATAAAAAGTCCAGGAATAGCTTCAGGCATAAAAAACGGCAAAAGTGTAAGCGCCTCAGCAACACGGAACTGAACCGGACCAAACGATATAGGGGCAAGCGCTATCGTAAGAGCGGCATAAAGCGCCGCAATCATAGCCGAAAGAGACAATTTCCGTACCATCTTCATGCCTCCTTTCTAAAATGATGTTGGTATTATACCCTCCAACGGGCTATAATGGCTGAAATAATTTATATGACAATAAAATACAAAACATAAAAACGGAGGACATGGCCTATGAGAATAACCATACTGGGCGCAGGAAGTTTCGGCACAGCAATGGCAAAACACCTTGCAGATATCGGCAATGACATCCTTATGTGGACGATAGATCCTGTGCAATCGGAATCGATCAATCGTTTCAGATGCAATTCTTTTGTTTTCAGGACACAATCCTTCCACAAAACATAAAATGCACGCTTGACCTTAAAACAGCTCTAGAATTTTCAGATCGCATAATCATGGCTATTCCTGCACAGATCGAGCGTGAGGTATGCGGGAAAATAGCGGCCACTGAACATAAAGACGGACACATGCTCAACCTTGCCAAGGGCATTGAAATAAGCACCGGCTATCTGCTGCATAAAGTACATGAAGAATTATGCCTGAATTCATTTATTCAGCGCTTTCAGGTCCAAGCCACGCAGAGGAAGTACTCATAGGATGTCCTACTGCAGTTGCACTCGCCTCTTTCAAAGAAGGCGAGGCTGAAAGCTGGCAGAGAATACTTACAGGCAATAATCTGCGCATATATACCTCCGATGATGTTATCGGACTTGAGGTTGGTGGAGCCACAAAAAACATTTATGCTGTTGCTGCAGGCATATCAAAAGCTATGAACCTTGGTGACAATGCCATTGCGGCTATTGCATGCCGCGGGCTTGCGGAAATAATGAGATTCGGCAAAAAACTCGGCGCTTCGCCTCTGACCCTTTCAGGGCTTGCAGGCGTAGGGGATCTCATGGTCACATGCTACAGCATGCATTCACGAAATTTCAGGCTTGGACTGGCTATAGGAAGCGGTAAAACACTTGATGAAGCCGCAGGGGAATTGGGGCAGGTCGCTGAAGGGGCTTATACGGTCAGGGCGGTTGTGGAAAACAGTAAAAAATTCGGTGTTGACATGCCTTGGCAGAAGGAGTATACCGAGTCCTTTATTGCAATGAGAAACCGGAAGACCTGCTTAAAGAACTTTTTGCACGGCCGCTTAAGCCCGAAATGAGATTTTAAAAACTAAAATAACCGGCCTATTTCATTGTTCATCAGTGGCGTTAATGCGTTTTTTATTTAATTTGCCGATATGTTTTAAATATCTATGGGCAGCATGTCCGTTTGCTGTATGTTCATACTACACCAGCTGAGCGACATAAATAATATTTACTGACAAAATATGCGGCGGGATAAAAATTCCGCCGCATCTTAAAAACACTCAAACTCTATTTCAAAAACATATCCATCATTTCATTCAGTGAAGATATGCGCAGCACATCCATAGGATAAGGCTCTTTTATTCCTCGGTTACTGATGACAACCTTCTTGAAGCCTAAACGTGCAGCTTCCTTTATACGCATAAATGTCTTTAAAGCCGGGACGGACCTCCCCCTGACAGCCCGACTTCTCCTATAAAGCAGACATCTGGAGGAAGCGCCATATCTTTCAGGGCTGAAGCAAGCGATGCGCATATTGCCAAATCAGCGGCTGGATCCCTTATTGTAAGCCCGCCGGTGACATTAAGATATACGTCACTCATGCGGGACATTATACCGCATCTTCTTTCCAAAACTGCAAGCAGAAGCTGCATCCTGTTAGTTTCTATACCGCGCGCCGTCCTCTTAGGGTAAGGGAACGGAGTACTGCATGAAAGCGCCTGTATTTCGGCAGCTAAAGAACGTGAACCCTCCAGCACTGAGGCAATCGCAACTCCTGAACTTCCAAGATCTGTACCGTTCCAGTAAAGCCGGCTTGGATCTGAAACAGGGGAAAGCCCTTTATCGGACATTTCAAATATTCCTATTTCCTCAGTACTGCCAAAACGGTTTTTTTCCGCCCTTAATGATCTATTGTAAGAATTTTGCTCGCCTGAGAAAAGTAGTACAACGTCAACCATATGCTCAAGCATTTTAGGACCTGCTATCTGTCCCTGTTTAGTAATATGACCGACAAGCACAGTTGGGATCTGAAAATTTTTTGCAGATTCAACTGTCATTGCTGCAACATTCCTGACCTGATTAGGGGAGCCGGCCCAGCCGTTTTCCAAATCTGCACGAAATGCCTGGACACTGTCCAAAACCATAAAATCATATCCTTCAGCCGAAGCTACAGAGGCTGAAAGGTCATTACTGCAAAGCAGGTCAAGCCCTTCTGTCAGAAGACCGAGTCTGCGTCCTCTCAGAGCAAGCTGGCTTGCTGATTCTTCTCCTGAAATATATAACGTTTTTTTACCAGTTTTAGCCATTTCAGCACAGACCTGCAGCAGTAAGGTTGATTTTCCCACCCCTGGCTCACCGCCAAGCAATGTGACTCCTCCGCGCACCCATCCGCCGCCAAGTACCCTATCCAGCTCATCCAATCCTGAAGAAATCCGTTCCTGTACCTCCACATCAAGTCCCCTTATGGGAAAAGCTGCGCTACAGCCTTCAGATATCCTGCCATTCTTTCCAAATATAGCGGGATTCTCTTCTTCCATGCTTCCCCATTGCCCGCATTTCGGACATTTGCCTACCATGGTCAGGCTAACATAACCGCATTCGCTGCATTTAAAACGGCTGATCTCTTTTTTCACGATCATATTCCACCTCCTCATTTAACAGAATAGCACAAAACCTTAGTGATAAGAGCATGTGCCATACTGGCATAAGCACATCAAAAGAGGTAATATATCCATTGCATGTCAAATTGAAAGGGAAGTGTACGTATTGTTCTTATTTTACACAGCAGCGCTTCTTACACCTGCAATTTTTGTAGCTGCCGGATTTTTAATAGGAGGAAAAACACAGAATAGCAAAGATTACTGCCTTGGAGGCTGCAAATCAACATCCGCTGGAGTTACCGGCATCCTGCTTGGAGCTTTGGTGGGAGGCGCTTCAACCGTAGGAACTGTGCAGATGGCTTACAGCCACGGCATGACCGCATTATGGTTCACATTGGGCGGCGGAATCAGCTGTCTTCTGCTCGGAATTCGTTTCGCTGTGCCACTGAGAAATTCAAGAATAACTACAGTTGCCGATTATCTCGCCGAAAACTACGGAGGCGCAGGAAACAGCACGGGAAACGCAATTTCCTATACCGCCACGCTGTCATCTTCCATAGGTACGTTTATTTCAATAAGTGCACAATTTTTATCATGCATCGCATTACTCCGCGGGATATTCCCAATGTCAGCACCTACAGCCTCATTTATTGCGGCTATATCGGTTCTTGGGTTCATCGCTGCAGGAGGCCTGAGGAGTTTCAGCACTCTTGGAACAGCAAAAATCATACTCCTATATTTTGTGCTTATATTGTGCTTCATAGCAGCAGTATGCAATGGAGGATCTTTTGCATCCGTGGCCTCAAAATTATCATTCCAGCCATGGTTCAATCCTTTTGGCAGAGGTGCTGTTCCAGAAATAGGATATCTTGCATCAATGATCGTAGGCGTATTTACAACACAGATATATATACAGTCGCTGGCAGCGGCAAAGGATGCAAAGACTGCAAAAACCGGCGCACTGGCATCAGCCGTGCTTATGCCGCCAATGGGACTTCTTGGCGCATGGGTGGGGCTTACTGTACGTGCACGAGGCATAGTCATTCCACCTGAGTCAGTTCTGGCCTGGTTTATAAAGGATTCGTTCCCTCCATTTATCGGCGGTCTTATATGGGGAGGGATACTGGTAACTGTAATTGGATGCGCAGCCGGACTTGTGCTTGGGATATCAACAAATATAGTTAAAAATCTTATTCCAAGGAATTTTATAGAGAAACACAAAAAATATGAAATAACGATGAACCGCAGTTTTATATTTATAATAGTGATACTGTCTGCAGCCGCAGGTATAAGCAATTCAGGCGGAATGATACTGGAACTGAGTTATCTGAGCATGGGGCTCCGCGGCTCCGGGACATTCCTTCCATTCGTAGCAGCAGTCCTTAAACCTGGCATACTTTCACCAGGATGGGCTCTCGCTTCAAGCATAGGCGGCCTTGCAGGCACACTTATCTGGTCATTCTTAGGATACAACGGTGATCCGCTGTTTGCCGGCCTTTTTGTTTCTGCAATATGTGTTTTGTCCGGAATTTTCAATGGAAGATCATCTTTATAAGCAGGCATTTATCGGATATATATAAAACAGGCCCTGATGCTGTTTGTAATAAATCAGCACAGGGCCATTTTTTATTATAGTATTCCGGCTATTCATTTACGGGCCGGCAGTAAAAAACACCGCCTTTTTACTTTAATGCCGACCCGATTTGAGCAGTCAGCATTTGTAGCCGATTATATTCCGCAGCAGGTTTTTCCGCCAGGCTTTGCCATTTTCATCTTCAGTACCAACTGTCCTGAAACCGTCAATAACCCCCATGACACCTCTGCCCTGCCCTGTTTCGGCAATAATAACCTGAAGCGGGTTGGCCGTCGCTGTAAAAATACTGCATACTTCCTGAACATTCTTTATTCTGTCCAAAACATTTATAGGATATCCATTACGTATTGTAATTATAAAGACATGACCTGCGTTTATTTTTTTTGCGTTTCCGACTGCAGATTCAATTAAATCCTGCCTGTTGCCATCATGCCGTATGAGGCAGTCACCGGAAGCCTCACAGAAGGCTATTCCAAATTCAAGCGCAGGAGAGGACGTGATAAGCGCCTCATACAAATCCTCAACGGTTTTGATAAAGTGACTCTGGCCTATTATTACATTGCATTCCTCCGGTATTTCTATCTGCTGGACATCAAATTTGATATTTTCCGCCATATCAGTGCACCTCCATAGTATGTTGATAAACAGTTACAGGTAAGTATATCAAAAAAATATTAATAATAACCATCATACGCTCAAGGCTGCCGTCTTGTAAAACAAAAAGGAGCCGGGACCATGTGATCCCGACTCCTTTCCTCTTGCAACAAAATCCTGGCTGGGAGAGCCTGGCTTATTGAAGCTAATTTTTCTTGATTTCAGTTATTACATCCTGTGTTATCTCTGTACCGCCGTAAAATACCGCGCCTTTATCGACAACAACGGTAATTTTCTTAGCGTTCGCGACTTTGCGAATTGCGATGTTGACATCCTTCATAAGAGGCTCCATAAGCTTGCGCTCCTCGTTTGCAGCTTCCTGCCGCTTAGTCTGGAAAATCTGAGCCTTCTTTTTATCATCGGTTTCCTTATCAATTGCAGTTTTAGCTTCCTGCTGCTTTTTTGCCATGATATCCTTGATCTGTTTCTGTACCTGCGCAAACTTAGGATGCTGGAACACTATTTTCTGAAGGTCCACATAACCCATTACATCTGCTGCATAAGCAATATTGACGGTCATGAATGACAGTAAGCAAGCAACCATCAGACAAGCTGCCATTTTCTTTGGTGAAAACATACCACAACTACCCCCTCTGAATAATTAGAAGTGCATATTAAATAAATAAGTCGATTAATGAATTCTACCTGTCATATACCACAAAGTCCACGTATAATTACGGAATAACTTTCATACTGCCGCAGGATGGTGATAAACAGGTGGAATGCATAGTAACCTTTGACACAACACATATGGCTTTGTTTTTTGAAAAAACATGCAGGAGCCGCGGTCTTGCTGTACGGATAATACCTGTACCGAGACAAATTTCATCCAGCTGCGGGCTTGCCTGCAGCTATCCATGCACTGACGAAGAAACAATAAAAACCATCGTTTCTGAAAAAGAAATAGAGATATCAGGGTATTACAAGGTTTAACCTTCATTCATCCGGCGCATCAGGAGGTTTTTCGTCATTAAAATACTTGCGCCAGAAGAAGAACGACAGGAAGCGCCATAGCAGATAACCGCCGCATGCTACTGCAACACCAAGCGACAGTAGGTCAGCAAACCCCATGCCCCTTCTTTCAAGCAAAGCTCCGCCGCTGTGCCTTAAGTCGGCGCTTCCAGGGCCAAACCACTCCCATGCCCACAGCATAAGTATCAAGACAGCTGCAGCAGTCAAAATATTGTTGATTTTTTTACCAGGGATATCATCCAAATTCATAGCATTATAACCCTCTTTCTGCAGCAACCTATTTACGTTCAATAATCCTCTTTTTAATTTTTTCAATGTAAAAACGTGCAATTCTGATGAAGGAAACGCCTTCAAAACGGCTCACTATTTTTTCCTGACCGTCCACATCCCGTCTGCGGACAAAAATACGTGTTTTGGGTCTTATCATTATCTGGCTTGGATAAAGGCTCCTGTGTCCTGCAAGTATATAGGAAACCGCACTTACGATTCCTGCAAAAGGTGCTATCGGCGCACCAAAAAGCTCCATAGCAAGGATGGTGGAGGCAATTGGTGTGTTTGTAGATCCTGCTAGAACCCCTGCAATTCCAAGCGCACTTGTTATCGACGTGTCAAGCCCGAATACCTGTCCGAAAAAAGACCCTGATGCAGCCCCGACAAAAAGTGTCGGAGTCAGCACTCCGCCGCTTCCGCCGCAGGACAGAGTTACTGCCATAGCTATAGATTTAATTAAAAATGCCCCTGCCGGGACATGACCGCCGCTTACGGCGGAACTTATAGTATCAAGGCCAAGTCCAAGATAACGCTGTCCGAACACTGTTCCTATGAACAGCAATATCGCTGCACCTAAAAGCGGTTTCTGCCAAAGAGGGATTTTCAGGGACTTAAATTTCTTTTCTATTGTTTCAAGACATTCTATATGGATAACTGAAACAAAGCCGAAAAACACCCCTGCAAAAAGAGCCCATGCAATAAGATGCGGCTGGAGATAAGGTACATTGACGGCAAAAGAAGGAAGGTGCCCCGCTCCGAGATATGCAGCGGTAAAGCATGACACTATCCCGCTTATTATAGACGGGAGAAGAACATCATAAAACATCTGTCCTACAAACAAAACTTCGACACCGAAAATAGCGCCGGTGATAGGTGTACCGAATACGGCAGAAAAACCAGCTGAAATACCGCATATAACAAGCTTTTTACGGTCGGATTCATCCAGTCTGAATATACGTGAAAGACCGTACATCAAACCGGCGCCTATCTGCGCGCAGGGCCCTTCCTTGCCTGCAGATCCGCCTGCTGCTATTGTAGCTATAGTTGCTATCAGCTTCACAGGAATAACCTTCAGGTCAATAACACCTGCTTTGCGGTGTACAGCTTCAATAACTTTTTCAGTCCCGTGCCCTGCAGCCTCCGGGGCCAGAATACGTATAAAATACAGGCAAAACAGAAGAGCCGGGAAAAGGAGGAGATAATGTATCCATCCAAAAGATTCCATATATTTAACCGACCAGTCCAGCGATATAAGAAAACCTGCAGCTACCGTTCCGACAACAAAACCTGCAATTATTGAAAAAAAGCACCATTTTAAAAGTGAAAACACCAACCATAATTCATCTCTGAAAACTTGTCTTTCCATATTCATCACCATTTAGTATTCTAGCACTTGTAATTATCGGACTAGTATAATATAAACAATTATCAGCACAGCTCCTGCAATTGTAACATACAGTACATTATAGGACAAAAATATGTATGTGCAAAATATATGACTATAAATACACAGAGGGTCTGAAATGAATAAAGAATACATATTATCTTTACCTAATAAGATAGCAGCCTTCGCTTTTATATTGATGGTGCTCGCCTCCTTTTGTTTCATCGGCTACAGGATCGCGACAAAATCAGCATACACTGCAAAAGAGCTCAAGCAGACTCAGATCCTTTCATTGTCCGTTGTGGAGCTTCTTTCTGACAAAATTAAAAATGAACCTGACATGTGGGATAAATTTAAATCTGACGAATTTGTTCTTGCAACAGACTATAAAAAAATCGAAGGCAACTGGGTCATAGCTGTAAAAATCAAAAAGTTTCCGGGGTTCGTGGAGGCTGAATCAACAGTAAACTCCGGATGGAATTCAAGGGAACCACAAAAAACCGTAATAACAGGCAGGATTTTCAGCGATGGGAATGTTGTTTATACCGATAAAGAAAAAACCGATTTATTAAAAACAGACCTTCAAAAAATTACTGTGAAAAAAACCGACAAAATTTTAATTTTCGGGTTCCCTGACGAGATCAAACAATGTCCTGTAAAAATCGAAGCCATTGTAACTAAATTCAAAGACAGTTCCGGCAACGCGCTGCTCGCATTGAAACCTGCAGAATCCACGGACAAAGCTAAAACCAGATAACTCCTCGTTTCAATAAACAATTTACATTTAGTCACTGCTTCGGGATATGCCAATACAGGCTGAAATATAACAAGCAAAGCTGCCGTATTCATATTCGGCACTCATTTCTGCAATGCATGCGGCTTCCTTTATCCGTTGCCGTACATTTACTCGAATATACGGGTATGGTTTTTACAGCGCTCATTCAGCTGATTTTATAAACTCGCCGCACTAAACTCAGGAAACAGATCTTTCCAAAACCGCAATGAATTTATATGCGGCTGACTTAAACAGCAGCCCTGCTGTTATTCACAGAATAATTCCTACTTGCCTGATACCCAAACACGACATAGGCAAACTTGCGGCGGTAATGTCAAAAAATTTTACAGATATACAAACTTTATAATCAACATACAAAATATAAAATCAATAATTGAAATTAAATTTTAATTATGATAAGCTCTCGGTGTTTGTTTTATATTTCAAGCATGTATCGTTATCCGCCAGTCACGCAGTTTTCAATAAACTTCATTATTAAACAGGGTTTTCATAGTTTTTTATCACGGAATAAAAAGACCGGCATTAACATAAGTTAAACAAGGGGGATTTTATCAATGTCAGAAATTCAAAGGTTAAGACCGTTTATAAACGGCGATTATCTGGAATCAGTCTCAGAAAATTACAGGGATATATATGATCCTTCTACAGGAAAAGTTATAGCCGCTACTCCATACTGCACAAACAGTGAAATTGAGTTTGCAATAAAATCGGCCAAAGAGGCTTATCCTGAATGGTCCGATACCCCCCCGCACAAACGCGCACAGCTGTTTTTCAATCTGCGCGGCCTTATTACGGAACATCTCGAAGAGCTTACAGAATGTGTCTGCCGTGAAAACGGAAAAACATGGAGCGAAGCTGAGGGGGATGTGCTTAAAGCCAGGGAAATGACCGAAATCGCATGTTCTATTCCTTCCATGCTGATGGGGGAATCGCTTATGGATACTTCATCCGGATATGACACCACCCTGTACAGAGTGCCTATGGGTGTCTTTGCAGGTATCGCGCCCTGGAATTTTCCGGCTATGATACCGATGGGATGGATGACCCCGCTTGCGGTGGCCTCCGGAAACACTTATGTTTTAAAGGCGGCGAGCATGACTCCCATGACTGCGCTGAAATTTGCAGGTCTCTATAAGCAGGCCGGCTTTCCCGACGGAGTGATAAATGTTGTAACATGCTCAAGAAATGAATCGGAAATGTTTTTAAGTCATCCTGATATCAAGGGCATAACATTCGTTGGATCTACCAATACTGGACGTCATATTTACGCTTCTGCAGCAGCAAGCGGTAAAAGGGTACAGGCTCTCTGCGAGGCAAAAAACCACGCTCTTGTATTGAAAGATGCGCCTGTCTCACGCACAGCAGCCGGCATAATGAACTCGGCATTCGGCTGTGCCGGCGAACGCTGCATGGCGCTTCCGGTGGTTGTCGTTGAAGAAGAGATAGCTGACAGGCTGGTAAGCGAATTGGTAAGGATGTGTAAAAATAAAGTTATCGGACCGGCATACGATAAAAAAACCGATCTGGGGCCTGTGGTAACTGCGGCACACAGGGACTTTATTATCGATTGGATAGACAGGGGCATAAAATCAGGAGCGGATTTGGTACTTGACGGACGGGACTGCAGAGTAAAAGGATATGAGAACGGATTTTACATAGGCCACACTATATTTGACCATGTCACGCAATGCATGGATATTGGATGTTCTGAGATCTTCGGACCTGTACTGTGCATAAAAAGGGTAAAAAATTTCGAAGACGGAATATCACTAATGAATGAAAATCCCTTTGCAAACGGCAGTGTGATATTTACACAAAACGGTCATTATGCACGCGAATTTATGAAACGTACCGATGGCGGCATGGTTGGCATAAATGTAGGCATACCTGTTCCTACAGGTATTTTCCCGTTCAGCGGGCATAAGCTGTCATTCTTTGGAGATCTTCACTGTCACGGTAAAGATTCTGTCCGTTTCTTCACTGAATCCAAAACTGTTACTGCCCGTTGGTTTGACGAGGAAGAAATTAATAATGAAAAAGTAAATACGTGGGACGGCTCCCTGAGCATCTGAATTTAATGTAAAATACAGATACTATTGCCGGGCATAAACCTGAAAGGTGATTTCATAAATACAATGACATTAAGCGCAAAACAGCCGGAGAAGATAGAATCAGCCAGCCAGTCGGCGGAAAAACTGCTGGTAATTATGGAATATCTTGCAGGATGCCGTATGCCGGTACGCCTGCAGGATGCAGCAGAGTCGCTGGGTATGACACAGCCGACTCTTTTGAGATACCTCAAGGCTCTGATGAAATTCAATTATGCATATCAGGATGAAGATACGCTTCGTTACAGCCTTACGTGGAAAGTCTGCAAACTTGGACAGAACATAAGCGGACATCTCGCCCTGCGCAGCATATGCGCCCCTCATCTTAACAAACTGGCCGGGACATACAACGCTGGAGCATGCCTTGTAATAATGCAGGATTACACATCAGTTTACCTTGATCTGGCAGATACTGATGATACTTTAATGCATTCACTGAGGCATATAGGCAAACAGGCGCCGCTGCACTCGACTGGTTCCGGCAAAATACTGTTAAGCAGCTTAACGGACAGGGAACTTGAAGGCTTTATCAGCGTTATGGGACTTCCAAAACTGACAGAGCATACCCTGATGGACAAAAAACAGCTTGTAATGGAACTGAATCAGATACGCAAACAAGGGTATGCCATTGACGATGAGGAATGCGAAAAAGGGATACGATGCGTGTCCGTGCCGCTGCGGGATTTTCAGAATAAGACCGTCGCAGCAATAAGCGTATTCGGTCCGGCAGATAAGATTGACTGCGAAGTAATAACCGATAAAATACTTCCGCATCTTATCGAAGTATCTGCAGAAATATCCGCTCGTCTGGGATATTCCACGAATGAACATAATACTCCGTGTGAAGCAGTATAAAAACCGGCATTAAAGCAACCTTCCGAAATATCCAGGCATAACGGCAATAAGCAGACGAAAGTGCAATATCATCGTCTGCTTACTGCCGTGAGAGAAAAAAACATACAGTATAAACTATTCTCAGTTATGCTTATTTTGCAGCATCCTCAGCTAATATCCAAGTTCCTCCCCAACAAGTATGACATGGACCTCTCTTCCAAAAGGCGGACGTTCCATAAGTGCGACCACACGGCATACTCTCGAAGGGCTGCTGCAGTTCAGGCAGTGTCCCACTGCTGCACACGGGGCATCCCCATTCAGGCGCAGTACATTCGGAGGAGTCGCCTTATCCCTTACACGTTTAAGGGCGGAAGCAGTATCTGACTCTATTTTGTTCACCCCTAAAATTATGAGGAGTTTTCCTGGAGCCCATGACATAGCACCTACCCTGTTGCCAGTGCCGTCTATATTTACAAATACGCCGTCGTCGGCAGACAATGCATTTGTGCTCATCACAAACCAGTCAGAAGTAAGTTCTTCCATTAACCTTTCGTTTTTATCAGCAGGTTTGAGTTCGGGATCCCAATGGACTGAAACTTTAGACCCGCGCTTTTCAAGCGCCTCTGTCAAACCTATCTCACGTACTGTAACGGAACCGGGCACACCTACGCTTGCGCCGTCCGGGATAAGGTTCATGGCTTCTTCAAGTGCTTTTTCCCTGTCCGGTACGAATTTTGCATCAAACCATGAGCATTAAGCACTTTACAAACTTTCTTACACAAATTTTCAGCACTTTTTCGTTTTGCTTCAATCATATCCATAGCCAACTCCCCTTTTGTCCATGCTTAGAATAATATTTACATTATAATAATACTGTTTTGGAAGCAAAGGGTCTATACTTATTAGCCATGCGGCAAAAAAAATACAGGAGGAATATGAAATGTCCGATAAAAGGTATATAAAATCGCCGGCCAGTCGTGAGACAATAGCTATCCTTGGCCTTTATATGCTCTTTTTCTTATGGTGGTATGCAACTGCCTATGGATTCGGGGATGACCCATCAGCATACAGATATATACTTGGATTTCCTGAATGGTTTTTTTACAGCTGTATAGCAGGATATGCAGGAATTTCAGTAATCCTTTGGATAGTAGTGAGGCTGTTTTTCAAGAATACAGATATTGACGGGGATGAGGATAATAATGACTGACCGGATAGAAATGATGGTCCCGCTGGTGTTATACCTTATGCTGATAATGGTAATAGCAATTTGGGGCAACAGGATTTCAAATAAAAAAAGCGACACTGTCGGCTTCATGGAAGAATATTTTATCGGAAGCCGTTCAATGGGTGGTTTTGTCCTTGCTATGGCCATAGTAACAACCTTTACAAGTGCCAGCAGCTTTGTGGGAGGTCCAGGAATAGCATACAACTTAGGCCTGGGGTGGATACTTCTGTCCATGATACAGGTCCCGACTGCATTCCTGACAATAGGCGTACTCGGCAAGCGCTTCGCGGTGATCGCAAGACGGACCAGATCAGTAACTATAACGGATTTTCTAAGGGCGCGTTATCGCAGCGATTTTGTAGTGATACTGGCATCAGCTGCGCTGCTTGTTTTTTTCATGGCTTCAATGCTTGCCCAGTTTATAGGCGGAGCCCGCCTTTTTGAAGCTGTAACAGGCTATCCTTACCAGACCGGCCTGATCATTTTTGGCCTTACTGTGGTCATATACACTACAATGGGAGGGTTTCGTGCTGTCGTCCTGACCGACACAATACAAGGAGTAATGATGCTTTTTGCCTCCACGGCAATATTATATGCCGTTATCAGGACCGGCGGAGGGGTTGCAGAGATCATCGGCAAGCTTAGGTCAATCGACCCCGGGCTGATAACTCCAAATGGGGCAGGCGACGCTATACATAAACCTTTCATTTTATCATTCTGGGTACTTGTCGGTTTCGGCATACTCGGACTTCCGCAGACAACCCAAAAATGTCTTGGCTACAAAGACATAAAATCAATGCACAATGCAATGATAATAGGAACATTTGTCGTAGGTTTCATGATGCTGTCCATGCATCTGGTAGGGGCTATGGGACGCGCGGGTACTGCCAGGCATCAGCATAGGAGATCTCGCTGTGCCTACCATTACCGTTAAACTGATGTCTCCTTTGTGGGCGGGAATCTTTATTGCCGGGCCTTTGGCAGCAATAATGTCAACGGTTGACTCAATGCTTATAATGTCCTCAGCCGCTATAGTAAAGGATATTTATTTCCACTACGTGCTAAAAAACAACGCAGAGATGCTTCCGCCCAAAAAAGTCCGTTTTATGAGTCTTATAGTTACAGGAACAGTCGGTATGATTGTCTTTTTTGCAGCGATGAATCCGCCGTCTCTTCTGGTGTGGATAAATTTGTTCGCATTCGGCGGGCTTGAGGCCGTCTTCTTTTGCCCGATAATCTTCGGTCTGTACTGGAAACGTGCAAATTCTACAGGAGCTGTGCTTTCCATGATATTCGGATGCTCCGTTTTTTTCTGGTTCAACATTACAAAAGCAAATATAGGAGGGACAACCCCCATAGTCCCGGCCTTAGCAGCGGCTGCTGCAATTTTCGTTATAGGGAGTTATCTTGGAAAATCTGAAAACCCTGAGGTCCTCAAGGTTTTCGATTTTTAATTTTTTAATCTTAAGACTTAAGAGCACATGCGCCGGTACAAAACCGACGCATGTGCTCTTTTTTTTAATATCCTTTAATTTCACGATTTACGATGACTTACGCGATTTTGGAAGGATCATAACGAAAGCAGCTCCTCCCAGCTCAGAATCAGTCAGTTCCAGTCTGCCTCCATGCCGTTCAGCTATCCTGCGTGAAATGGAAAGGCCCAGCCCGTATCCGCCTGGCGAACTTGTTTTTCTTGCACGATGCGAATCACCGCGCCTGAATCGTTCAAATATTATATTTTTTTCTCCTTCAGGAATGCCTGGCCCGTTATCATCAACACGCAGTTCAAGTTTATCATTTAAATCAGATACAGAGAGCATTATCCTTCCGCCCTTATCACGATATGACGCAACGTACTTGACTCCGTTTTCAAGGATATTGAACAACGCCCGCCTCAGGTCACTGTATTTACCGCGCACAACAGCATCGTGTGCATGATAATCCTCTGTTATTTCAATACCTTTATTCTTAGGAAGTTCCTTCAGTTCCGAGATGATCTCTTTGCAAAGTTCAGTCAGGTCGATGTCTTCAATATCGGCCTTGAGAGCGCCTAAATCAAGCCGTATCAGGAACAGGAGATCATCGACAAGGCTGCTTAATCTCTCCTGCTGATGAATCATGCTGTCAACAGCATCGATATCATCTTTATCCGACAGCGTACCTCCTGTTTTAAGCATTTCAAGCCCGGCCCGTATAATAGTCAGCGGGGTTTGAAATTCATGCCCGGCATCAATAAAAAATTCACGCTGCGCTTCTTCAAGACGCATTTTTTCAGTAAAATCCTGTATTACTATAAGCCGGCCTCTTGTAACCGTAAGAGCGGTCAATTCAAGCTTTATTCCTCCGTTGCGCGGAATAGTGACAAGTTTTTTCCCGTCCGGCATGTCAAGGATACGGCACATTTCATCTGTCGGAAATACGATTTCAACGGACGTGCCTTTCTGGGGCAAAACACCCTTCTTTCCGCATAAAACGGAAGCCGACTCGTTAATATATCGTACCTTTTTATTTGTATCTATAAGGATAACGCCGATAGGCAGAGCACCAACAAGAAGTGCAAGCTCCTCCTTACTTTCCTGGACTTCCCTTATACTGCTTTTAAGAGAATCCGACATTGAATTAAGCGTATTTGAGAGGCTTTGTATCTGCGCATCATTCGTTATCGGGAATCTTGCAGTACCGCCTGCAGCTATCACAGCCGCCGCACTGCTCAAAGAGTTCAGAGGGCGCATCATTACACTGAGGCTCCAGTACGCAATAAGCCATACAAAAATAAGTATGACGGCAAGAGCATATACAAACGGTTTTCCCTTGGCCCATGCCAATCCTTTCAGCTCATTCAGAGGATATGAAACGCGGATTACCATTTTCATATCAGGGTTCCCGTATACCGATATTCTTTTTGCCATATAGTGCTGCCATTCATTCTGTGTTTTACTGTATCTGAGCTCGGAACCTTCCCCATCTGAAAACGCTTTCATAACCTCGGGCCTTTTATAGTGATTATCCATTCCTGACGGGTCTGATTTACTGTCGTAAATTACTTCCCCTGTTGAATTTATCAAAGTAATACGGCCCTCCGGATATACTTTGCCCCAGAACGTAAAAATATTTCTCATCCCTTCAACGCCCTGTTCTTCTCCGGATTTTGCAAAAGCCTCCAGGTATCTTGAAAGGATATCACTGTTGTCCTCTATTATTTCTTCTCTTTCAGCCCTGTATATCATGAACCATACAGCACAGCCTACCATAATTACGGAAAGAGTAATAAGAAGTGCAATTTTTTTTCTTAAGGTCATAATTATTCCCGCACCTCCCATATAAGCCTGCAGCCGCGCCCTCTCATAGTCTGTGCGGTGAGCGCCGGAGATTTGCCGTCGTCAAGCTTTTTTCTTAAACGTGAAATATGTACATCGACAGTGCGGGTATCGCCGCTGTTTATGCCCCATATTTTTTTCAGCAGTTCCTCGCGTGAAACTATGTGCCCCATCCTTTTTGCCAGTATCTCAAGAATATCAAATTCTGTAGGGCTCAAGTCAAGCAATACTCCCCGGAGATAAGCTTCCCTCTCAGATACATCAAGAGAAAAATCGCCGTCACCGATAATTTTATTCCGGTCTTCACTTTCATGGCTCCGCAGCAGCACACGCACTCTTGCCAGCAATTCTTCAAGGCTGAACGGTTTTCTCATGTAGTCATCAGCACCAAGGTCCAGTCCCTGGACAACGTCTTCCGTAGATCCTCTGGCCGTTAGCATCATTACAGGTATTTTTTTCGTCTCATCATCCGATTTTATCCTTCTGCACACTTCCCAGCCATCCATCAGCGGAAGCATAAGATCTAAAATCACAAGATCAGGAAGCTCTTCCTTTATCAGTGCCAGAGCATTGTCTCCGTCGTATGCACGAAGGGTCTTGTAGCCGCGCTGCCTTAATGCCCTGCTTATGAATTCGACAATGTTCTCTTCATCGTCTACAACGAGAATTTTTTCAGCCATGCGGCTCCCTTCTTCCTACGCATCACGTTTTCTGCGGTATTGAGACGCTCTTATAGTTTTGCCCGTATACATGTATGCAACTCTTTCGGCAACGTTTGTAACATGATCTCCTGCACGCTCAAGTGTCCTTGATACGTTCATCAGCTTAAAAGACTGTTCGATGCGTTCCGGCTTTTCCATAACCATCAGGAACATTTCCCTCATTATCTGCTTCTCAAGGTCGTCAACCTCATCATCCATCGGGAACACGGTCATGGCCAGTTCCGGGGCCCTGGTATCCAGGGCTGTCAGCGACAGATCCAGCATTTTGTTTATGCATTCAACCATGTGCGGAATGTCTATAAGCGGTTTCATCGGTTCCTTTGATGCAAGATCTATTGCAGCTTTAGCAATATTGCCTCCGTAATCGCCTATGCGTTCAAGGTCTACTGCTATATGCATGATCGATGTAACGGCACGAAGATCCTCGCCAAGAGGCTGATATCTTGCAGCAAACTCCATGCAGCCGTCATCTATTTTTTCCTCAAGGTCATCTATGCTGTCATCGTTTTCCAGAACAGAACGCGCTGTTTCTTCGTCCCTGTTTTTAAGCGCCCAGACAGCTTTTTCGAGAGATTCCCCTGCCATGCGTCCCATACGGAAAACCATGCGCTTAAGTTCCGACAGGTCGGCGTCAAGCCTTTTTCTCGTGTTTACTGTATCCATCATAACTCCCCCTCCTGATAAAATATCACGCTGTAAATGTTAATACCGGTTAAACGAATGCGGCATTTATCAGGCTGTCCATACTCCATATCCGTCCGTTCCTGATGTCATGCCATAATAAATCCCATACACAAAAGATTGCCCATATTACATGCGTATTACCGCAATCTTTCCGCAGAAGGGATGCTCCGGGCCTATCCGAACCTGCCTGAAATATAATCCTCGGTTTTTTTATCTGATGGCGAAGTGAACATCCTGGCTGTTCGGTCATATTCTATAAGATCACCCAGCAGGAAAAATGCAGTGTAATCAGAGACGCGTGCCGCCTGCTGCATATTGTGCGTCACAATCACGACAGTGTAATCCCCTTTCAGCTCCCTTATAAGCTCTTCCACTCTGGCCGTAGACATCGGATCAAGTGCGCTTGTAGGTTCATCCATCAGCAGAACATCAGGCTGTGTAGCAATTGCCCTTGCTATACAGAGTCTTTGCTGCTGTCCGCCAGAAAGACCTGTCCCCGGAGTATTAAGCTTGTCCTTTACTTCATCCCACAGCGCAGCACCATTGAGACTTCTTTCAACTATATCATCCAGTACGGTTTTTTCTTTCACTCCGTTAAGGCGCGGGCCGTAGGCAACATTTTCATATATGGACATCGGGAACGGGTTCGGCTTCTGGAAAACCATGCCGACACGCCTCCTCAAGGCTATGACATCTGTTCCAGGAGCGAAGATATTCTGCCCGTCTATTTCTATGACACCTGTGGAATGTGCGGAAGAAATAAAATCATTCATTCTGTTAAGGCATCGCAGATAGCTGCTTTTACCGCATCCTGACGGGCCTATGAATGCAGTTACCGCCTTGCGCTTCATATCGAATGTGATATTTTTCAGGACCTGCCGCTCTCCGTAAAATAGATTAAGATCGATAGTCCTTATCTGTATCTCTGAGTTATTTTCAAACATTATCCTGCAGCACCTTCGATCGGGTTTATTTATATTGTTTATTACGTTGTTAACAGGCATTCAGAACATATAATTTTTTCAGAGAGTCTGGAAGATGAGAGGTATAAGTGCAGCCGATATTTCCAGTTTTGTATCGGCAATCATTCCCTCCCGCTCCTTGCTTCAAGTTTGGCCCTGGCTATGACGCCAATAGCGCTGGTTCCAAGCACCAGACCAATAAGCACAAGTATTGCCCCGTATTGTATCGGCCTTGTGGCCTCAAGATCAGTCGAAGATGTGGCCAGCACATAGATATGATAAGGCAAAGCCATTACCTGACTGAAAACGCTCTTTGCAATCTCAGGGGCAAAATAGGCAGCCCCTGTAAACATTATGGGGGCGGTCTCTCCCGCAACACGTCCTATCGCAAGTATTGAACCGGTTATTATTGTTGAAGCTGCAGACGGCATAACCACTTTTAATATAGTCTGCCGTTGGTTGCGCCAAGCGCATAGGAGGCATCCCTGAAATCCTGAGGAACAGCCAGAAAGGCCTGTTCTGAAACCGTAACAATAAGCGGAAGGGAGAGGCATCCGAGTGTAAGACCTGCAGAAAGCAGGCATGAACCAAATTTCATAAATACCACGAAAAGAGCGAGGCCGAAAAGACCGAAAATCACCGAGGGAACCCCTGCGAGCGAACGTATTGATATTCTCAGTATTTCAGATATCCAGCCGTCTTTGGAGTATTCGGCAAAATACAGGCCGGTGATTATACCGACGGGAAGAGCGACAAGCATAGATACTATTATAAGCTGGACCGTTCCTACCAGAGGGGTAAAGATTCCTCCGCCAGTCATCCCGTCTTTAGGCGCTTCGATAAGAAAATCTAGTGAAAGTGTCTGCCAGCCCTCTCTGAAAAGAAAAATTGCAACGCCGGCAAGAACAGCAGCCAGCAGCACGGCTGATATAAAAAAAATCAGTGTCATGGCTTTGTCTGATATCTTGCGTAAAATGGTCCTGCTCATATTTTTCTTCCTCTTTTTTCTATAAAAAATGAAGCAAGGTTGATAAGCATCGTTATTACTAGAAGTATCAGCCCGGAAAAAAACAGTGCATGATAATGTATGCTGCCGACAGGAGTTTCCCCCATCTCTGCAGCGATAGTGGCTGTCAGCGGCCTTACCGGATCTGTAAGGGCAAGCGGTATTATCGCAGCACCCGCCTGCAGCCATAAGTACAACCATAGTTTCGCCAAGAGCCCTCATAACCCCTAAAAGAGAAGCAGACGCTATCCCGGACGCAGCATGAGGTATCACTACCTTACGGACTGTCTCCCAGCGTGTTGCTCCGAGAGCATAAGAAGCATCACGCAATTCCCTTGGAACGGCAGAAAGCGCTTCTTCTGCAAGTGAAGCCACAACAGGTATTACTATGAATCCAAGCAGTATCGATGCAGTAAGCAGATTCAGGCCTGTAGGTATGTTCAGCATATTCTGCATTCTCGGCGCTATAACCATCATTCCCAGAAATCCAAGTACTATTGAAGGAAGGAACCCAAGAAGTTCAAGCATTACCTTAAAAACCTTCCTTGCTCTCCGCGGGGCTATTTCAGCAGTAAAAACAGCCAGTGCAAGTGCGATCGGAAGGGATATCGCGCATGAAAGCAGCGTTGCCGCAATTGTTCCGGCAATAAGTGGAAACATGCCGAGCACCGGCGGGTCCTCTACAGGGTACCATTCGCGGCCAAAAATTATATCCGAAAGCGATACCTCTTTAATCACGGGCAATCCGTTGAAAAGCAAAATCCTATTATAAACACCATAAGGAGTATTCCAAGCATAGATATGAAAAAACCATACGGGACATCAAGAGATCGCCTCTGCCCCCAAAACCTGATCTTATGGATTTCATTTTTCTTTCAGTTTTTTTCATGATTAAAATCTCTCTCTCCAGCATCCTATCATTCCGGTCATAAAATACACACTGAATAAGCTTCTTCCGATTCGGTTCCCATTTTTATTAAAACCGGCATAGAGACTGATAATCCATCTCTATGCCGGTTTTAATTTTTATATCCTATTTACCTATTTCCTGCAGTGACACAAACCCTGTGCTGTTAACTATTTTCTGTCCTTCCCTGCTGAGCATGAAGTTTATAAAATCCAGTACGTCGCCCTCAGGCCAGCTGTTGGTAAACATATACAGGTAGCGTGCAAGAGGGTATTTACCGCTGCGGGCACCTGCAGGGCTTGCAGATATACCGTCCACTGCAACTGCCTTCACGGTTTTGCTTACATAACCCATGCCTTCATAGCCGATTGCATTTTTATTCTGTGAGACTGCGGCCATCATTGCACCGCTTGATGCAGTTACCTGGGCTTTCGGAGTAACGCGAGTCTTTCCTTCATGGTCCATTATCATTTCCTGCCAGGTACCGTAAGTTCCTGAACTTGTATCCCTGCCGACCACAACTATAGGGGCATCCTTCCCGCCAAGCTGTTTCCAGTTCGTGACTTTACCGGAGAATATGTCTTTAAGCTGTGCCCTTGTAAGTGACTTCACTGGATTTGACGGGTGTACGACAGGAACCATGCAGTCAAGAGCCACCGCAAACGGAACAGGGTATACCTTTTTATCCATGCATGATTTTATTTCGGAGTCCTTTATGAAACGCGATGCATCCGCTATCTGGGCACTGCCGTCGGCAAGCGACTTGAAACCGTTGCCTGTTCCTGTGCCTGAAACAGAAAATTTTACACCAGGATTCTGTTTCATATAGCGTTCCACTCCCGCCTGAGCAAAAGGAAGGACTGTCGTTGAACCGTCCAGCACTATGGTCCCGGCAAAAACGACCGACGCAAAAGCAAAAACCATAACCAACGCTGCTGCTGCAATTAACTTTTTCATTGTATTATTCCTCCTCGAATTTATCATATGCGGAGTATAACAAGCTAAAGTTAACGTTGTGCATAGCAAATGTAACAGATATGTAACAGCTGTTTTTTATTATAAAAAAAGGCAAAGAGACATACACTGCCCTTTGCCTTTTTATTCTTTTATAAAATATTATCTATCGGGTCACTGTTTGGCAAGCTCATCAAGACGCGCCTGAATCGTCGCTATCTCATCATTCACCGTCTTAAGCTGCGTTTCAAAATCGGACTTGTCCTTACGAAGCTTATCCAGTCTCTTCAGGAGACGGTCCGTTTCGAAACGGTTGGCTGACTTGCCCTGATAGAGCTTTGACGGGTCGTCGTTCGCCACATTCCACATGAAGCGCGGCTCCTTATTATCAAGTATGCTGCTTATTGCACTGTTGAATTCAAGTCTCACAGTACCAGCACCTTTAAGCAGATCCTTGCCTGTTTTTTCATCATACCTGCGGAAGTAGACAAGCCCTTCCTTTTCTCCCTGGAACTGGAAGTTGAACCGTTTATCATAGTCTACCGGTTTGTACAGTTTGTTTCCTATGCGCAGCTTTACCATTATGTCAAAGGGTCCGAGGTGCATCGTAGGTCCGTTGTTCATAAATTTGATGTTGATCGGTATCATTTCGCTCAGCTGCAGGGCCTGCAGGAAATTGTACTTATAATCATCCGTCTCGTTCTGCGTCCACATATTCTTCTGTGCTTCCGACTGTATGTATGCCTCTATATATTCGGCAGAATAATATGTGCATGTTATTGTAAGGTTGTTGCCCATATCATTTACAAAACGCTGCTCTTTAGACCATCTTGAGATGACCTGGTCAAAAGTTGAAGCGCTTGCTGCAGCGGCGGCAAAAAATACAGACATCAGCAGACATGCCATTATAGTATATATCTTATTCTTCAATTAATATTCCTCCAGTTGTTTTGGCTTTAGTCTGCATACTATAAAACAAAAAAGAGAGACCCGCAAGGGTCTCTCTTTTTAACTAATATTAAATCAGACTAGAAGTTGACTGTTGTACGGAAGGAAATGACGTGGTCGTCATCGGTGTAGCACGTGTAACTGCTATCACCGTAATCGATGTAGTCATACGCAAGACGGAAGTTGATCGCCGGTGTGTACTGGTAGTTTATACCAACAGACCAGTTTTTTCGTATCATCAACCTCATCCGTGTCAAAGTCAAACTGCGCATAGCGGAGGAATGTGCTCCACTTGTCGTTCCACTTCTGATCCGCACGGACAAAGAATGTCTTGGTTGTTCCTGCCGGATTGTAGATTGCGGCAAAAATCTTGTTTGCAGTCGGGTTTGCGCCGATCCAGTCGTATGTAACACCGAACAGGTTGTTGCCGAGGAACATGTTGTCTTCCTGCGCATATTCGATCCACAGTGATGTGAACTTGAGGAGATCCTGTTTCACGAGCAGCTGGGCCTTCCATGACTTAGGATTGTCTTCCTTGCCCCATGGCGTGCTGCTTGTTCCTGCCGGCATATCAATGCTCTGCCAGTAGTAAATACCCTGCAGTGTAACTGACGGTGTGAAATCAAATCCGGCATATACGCCGTATGTGTAGATGTTCGGCGCATCAAGAGTATATGTATCGCTACCGATTTCTACATTTACATCACGGTCGCCGTGGAGCCAGTAGCCCATGAGTCCGCCGCGGAACTTCTCGTTGAAGTCTGCATGCAGCTTCAATGCATAGAGCATATAGGAGTTGTCTGCATCTACACTTACATCTGTACCTGCCAAAGTATCAATTCCGCTATTGTTGCCGGCATCTTCAGCATAGGTCTCAAGGTCGCTGTCACGTCCTACGACTGCCGTGGCTGTGAACATACCCCATGTCTTCTTGAACTGGAAACCGGTAACGTCATAGTCGCCGAATGTTGCGTCGTTGTTGATATCATCCGGGTTGTAGTAGTTCATGTCGCCTTCCCAGTCGAAGTTGAAACGTCCGGCGCGGAACTCGATGTCATAGGGGAGCTTCGTGGTGATCTGATAGCGGGCCCATGTCGCATCCATGCTGTTCAGACGTCCGTAGAACGTGGTGTTCTCGTCTATGAACTTGTAGAAGTGGAGACGTGCACGGTTCATGTTTGACTGCTTGTCATCGCCGTATGCTCCGCCGTCTACATCTGCGAATTTCCAGTCGTGACGGAATTCACCGGTGATCTTCCATCCGCCGATGCGGTCTTCGAGAACTGCTACGCGCTTGTCAAGCTTGTCTACCTTTACACCCAGTGCATCGAGTTCATCCTTGAACTCCATGACGAGCTTCTTCAGCATCTCAAGGTCCTGCTTGCTTGCCTTCTCAAGGTCTACCTTCGCAAGGGCGCGGGCTACTACTGATGCTACTTCATAACGGGTCGCAGGCTGGCCGCCCTTGAATGCTCCGTCGGGATATCCGGATACTACTCCGCTTGCTGCAAGCTGGGCTACTGCGTCATATGCCCAGTGGCCTGCGGGTACATCCATGAACGGGTTCGCTGCAAATGCCGGTGCCGCAAAGGCTACCAGCGCTGCTACTGCTAGTACTGTCAGAATTTTCTTCATTGTGATTGTACAACCCCCTTGGTTGTTTTTTAGTTTTTATTTGCGCAGAACTTCCGCAGAAGGGGCTGTTTCAGAACAGGGACAAGTCTCCATCGTTTCCTCTTCTCCGTCCTTAACATGCCTTCCGCATTCAATTTCTGCCTCTTCATTCTGCTCTCCTTATTGGCGGGGGTTGTGTCCACCACCTTTCTTGCCATCAAGGGTCTTTGCAGAAGTCTAAGCTGTTTTGGGGTCCTGATTGTCAAGGTTCAAAGCTTGGGATGAGCTACTCAGTATATTTACTCATTGCTTGTGATTATACAAGGAATCGCAGTGAATCACATGGGTCTATAGAATCATTTTATCGCCAGCACCAACTATAATCACATCCGCAGGTATTATAGCATGTTTCAAATATTTATTTCATGTATTCCGCAACTCTACCCAGATACTTCCCTATACTCTCATGAACGACCAGATCCGCCATATGGTCCATCGGAGTGCCGTCCCTGTTTATTATAACCAGCTTTGCTCCGTGTTTTTTAGCCTTGCGCGGGAAATAGTTCGCCGGAGATACTACAAGTGAAGATCCAAGAACTATAAACGTATCACAGTCCGAGCTCCATTCATCGGCCATTTCAAGAGGCACCTTCAGGCAGCATTTCCCCAAACAGCACAACACCGGGGCGCAGTCTGCCTCCGCAGTCGCATATTTTGCCGTCTAAAAAAGACTGTTTATCCCATATTTTCCCGCATGAATGGCATCGTATCGGCTCAAGGCTGCCATGCAGTTCAGCAACTTTAACCGATCCGGCCTTTTGATGCAGTCTGTCAATGTTCTGGGTTATGATTCCATCCACATAACCTTTGGATTCCCATTCAGCAGCCAGTTTATGTCCAATATTCGGCTGTACGCTTTCAGGAACGTAAAGGCGCGCCTTATAGAATTCAAGGAACTGAGCGTAATTTCTCTCAAGCGCCCCTACTGATGCAAGCTGAGTAGGGTCTGCATGGGCCCATATTCCGTCTTTGGATCGGAAATCCTGCAGTCCGGATTCCGTACTCAAACCTGCGCCGCTGAATATTACAACTTTTCCCCTGGTTATTTGTCCGGCAAGCCATTCAGCCCCGTTTTCAATGTCCATAACTGTCACCAGCCTTATATTAATTTACCGGCCTGATAATATTTATCGTCTTCCTGTTTCGGCAGCAAGATCCGGTATTAAAAATATCTTCTGCCATTCTTACATACAGGCATGAAAAATCCACAGACCGGCTTTTACATCCGATATAATAAATCACCCGCCGCAGCCATGTGCCTTTTCCCGGTATCACGCCTGCAGGCACGATACCATAATAATGCTAATTGTTACATTTGACCGCCTTTAATTTCTCTATTTCAGGCAGCGTAATATTTATCCCAAGCCTGCGCCTTGCCGCGCACAACAGGAGGTTGAAAAGAAGAAGCGCTACGGTTACAGGACCTACCCCTCCAGGTACAGGGCTCAGTGCTTCAACAAATCCTTCAGCACCTGTAGCAACATCTCCAGCCAACCTGCCGTCGTCCGTCACATTTGTACCGACATCAACCACCCATGCACGCGGCGGAAGCTCTGATGCTTTGACTATCCCGGCAACTCCTGCCGCCGCTATCACTATGTCTGATCCGGCAAGTATGTCTCTCATCTGCTCCGGAGAAGTTTTTGTGTGACATACGGTTACAGTCCCGTGTCTGTGCATAAGCATAAGTGCAGCAGCCCTGCCTACGTTTGGGCTCCTGCCAATGACCGAGCATCTTTTTTGTTCAAAGGAACTTTTGCCGTACCATTCAAGAAGCAAAATAGCAGCCCATGCCGTGCACGGCAGCGGGATCGCAGTTTCTCCAAGATAAAGCCGTCCCAGATTTTCAGGGTGCACACCCTCCACATCCTTGCCCGAAGGAAGGCCGTTTAATATCTCGTCAACCGGCCAGCCTTTAGGGAACGGCGTCTGAAGTATTATTCCGTCAACATCCCTGTCCCTGCCTATTGAGGCAAGTGCCTTTAAAAATTCCGTCTTTGTGATATCAGCAGGAAATTTTTCAAGTCTTGCCTCTATCCCTGCATCATTGCAGGCTTTTAACTGACTGTTTATATATCTTTCAGATGCGCTGTTATCTCCTACCTGGACAGTAACCATATGAGGAACCCACCCGTGTTTCTCCCTTATATCGCAAACATAATCCGCTATCCATTTTCTAATTTTCTGTGATGGTTCCCTGCCGTCAAGCATCATAGTCATAAAGACACTTCCCTAACTATCTGTTTTGCCGTGTTTATATACGGTATTCAAGTTTTGTTTTTTATCTCGGTGCACACCCTGATCGGGTATTGTAAAATCCTCGCATGCAAGTAACGCACGTACGTCAGACACTGTGGTGCCAAGATCGGAAGCAATTCTTCTGATATCTTCAAATTCAGGCATCTGCTTAACAGTACGGCTTCCTGATAACGCAGACTTGATGCGAACAACGCCTAGTTTTGTACTGAATGCATCTATCCTGCGGCTGAGCACAGTCCTTCCTTCAGCCACGCGTCTTACGCCAAGCGTAGTAGTATGCCTGAGAAAAACTTCCGTAATGGACTTGCATGTATTCCTCCGGCCAAGACAGCATAACTTGACTGCAGGTCTGTTTTTTTTCATCTGTATATTTTCAAACCACACATCAAGAGCTCCTGCTTCAAAAAGCTTATCCATTGCGAACGAAAGATCCTGGGGTGTCATATCATCTATATTCGCTGACAATTCAATGCAACTGTCCTCAGTCATTTCTCCGGAAGGTTCAATCAGCGATACACGGAGAAGGTTAGGAGGCGTGCCTTCCCTGGTGCCCAGACCTACTCCGCTTTTGATGATTTTACCTGCAGGAAAGGCTGCCGATGTACGTCCGCCAAGAGCTTTTACAAGCGCGGCTCCTGTAGGAGTAACCCGTTCCATGCTATCCCCTTCTGAAAAAACCTCAATACCTGAAAGAAGCTCGCATGCTGCCGGAGAAGGTACAGGAAGTATGCCGTGCTCGCATTTTAATGTTCCGGAACCTATATTGAGCGGAGAAAAAGACGACTTCAGGCCAGCCCATATGCTCAAGCATTATCATCGCACCGGCAATGTCTATTACTGAATCGACAGCACCAACCTCATGGAAATGCACATGATCCACTGGGTCTCCGTGTACTTTGGCTTCAGCTTCGGCAAGAAGAGTAAAAATATTTATTATTCTTGATTTTACATTATCTGAAAGGCCGCTTTGGGTTATTATCATTATAATATCCTGCAAATGCCTGTGTCCGTGCCCTTTGCCTGATGATACGTCAAATCTAAGCCCGCGTATCCCGCCGCGCTTATCTGCAGACACTTTCACTTCATAATTTTCAAGCGGGATTTTCCTGAACTGATTCCTAAGGTATTCCTCTCCCACTGATATATCTATAAGAGACGCAAGGAACATATCTCCCGCTATACCTGCAAAACAGTCGGCATAAAGAACATTGCCATGATATATGCTGCTGTCCAATTTATCAGCTCCTTATTTTTATTTATTAATGAAACTATTATACGCAAATTGCTCTTTAACAATACGCGGAGTATATTATAGACTTAAATATATGTATTTTTAAAAGGGGGATGGGCTTAACATGAGGAGGATTTCGGCGCTGCTGGCAATCGCGGCATTTTTTGTTTTATGTGCGGGAAACGCCTATGCGGCATCTGCAGGACTGGATGTTGATTCTATAGTTTTCAATGCCGATGAAAGACAGGATATTATGGGTCCGATGGACGCACAGGAGGGCGACGGAAGATGGGACGCCTCCTTCAGCCTTTCCGTAAGCGGGGCTCAGGCTATTAAAAAATGTCCCTGCGGAATGAAGAAAAACGGTAATTCGTGGAGTACAAATCCGTCCGGAAACACAGGGCTGCTTTTAGTCAAGGATACAAACGGAAAAGTATTGAACGGTCGGGCAGACTTCCGGTCATACCGGTACTCTTTGGTGCTGATTTCAAACTTTACATAAACGACGCTCCGTCAGCAATCAGGAAAGATTCTAAATTTGTTGTAAAGGTAGAGCTTATTGACGGCAAAGAAGTATACGGGGAAACTTTTGTAAAGGCCATACGGCAGCCGGGCACACAAAAAACACCTTCAGAAGAAGGGATTACATCTTTTGAGGCCTTGGGCTACAGCGATAATGACTTTGCTGGCCTAAGCGAAAAACTTGCCGCTGACGGCAAGAATGATTTCCAGTTCGCCATCAGCTTCCAGTTCAGCGATACAACAGTAAGCGGCATCAGAATAACGGCATGGACCAGATCAAATAAAACCGAATGGGACACAATAGAGAAAAACAATGTGCCTATAATAATTGCAGTGGACAGGAGTGACCGCATAGCAAACAAAACGGACGGGACCGTTTCGCTGCGCATGCGCGGCCCTTCATCTTACAGCCTGCTTGTTCAGGACTCAGGAGGGATTTTATCTGACCCGGACGTAAGGGCCAAAGTTTCAGTAATCCTTTCCGACGGGCGTATTTTTGAGAGGGATGCCGTGCTTAAGTGGAACAGCGGAATATCACAGCATGCGAAAGATACTCTAACAGCAAAATATATAGGCAGAGACAGATACGATTTTGTAGGCAGCAGCGAGAAGCTTGAGTCTGACCTTACACCCGACAGACGCATAGATACGGCAATAAATACGTCCGGTACCGTTACCGGCATAAGGGTCAAAGACACCAGGACCGGAAGGATCTGGGATACTGTTGCAAAAAACAGGAACTCTCTTGCAGCCCTCACAGACGAAAACGGGAAAATTATTAACGACAGGGACGGGACTCTGTCATTCCAGGTAAACGGCAGACGTGATCTTCTGCTTTGGATAAATGAAGAAAATGATGCTTCCTCAGGCCCGTATGATATAACGTTTGTGCTTTCGGACGGACGGATACTGGAGGCGTCAACTGCCGTCACAGGAAATGTGATCGATAAGAAAAAGCCGGAACGCATGGTCCGATTTGTTTCTGCAAGACCTGCCGTAGTAAATGTCGATATGGTAGGTAAAAAACAAAAAGAGAGCGGCGAACGGAGCAAAGGACACCTCGGTAAATATCAGGATAACAGGCAGCGGCACAATTTCTGCAATGGCTGTCGTGAATACAGCAGGTAAGGGCTGGGATACAACGGCCGGCAATAACGGGAGATGGCTGCTGGGGATTCGTGAAGGGACAAAAATCATGAACACTCCAACGGCAAGCTGGGACTCAGGGTAAACGGGGCAAAAACATACCAGCTGCTTATGCAGGACAACGGCATACTGGCTAAAAAGAACGGCAGGCTTATGCTGTATGTAACATGGAGCGACGGAGAGGTAACAGAATCTCTATTGAAATGGTAGTGTTCAAAATATCCTGCTAAATAAAAAACGAACCGGTGCGCTGGACCATTGAAACAACACGCACCGGTCTGTTTTTTATTTCACGGCATCGCCGAAATGATGCATGTGCGGCTTACATCATGCCGTTATTGTTCCAGACCCGCTTTAAATGCCATAAGATTTAGATCATAAAGTTTGGAGGGGATATTTTCCTTCAATACCTGTTCCCAGTCCAGATCTTCAAGACCCATGGCTTTAACAAGGGCCCAAGCAGAACTATATTCTGCGCCTTTATATTACCAAGGCTTTCAGCTATTTCTCCTGCATTGAAAATTTTGATATCAGGAACTTCAGTTTTAAGTTTATCAGTTATATGCTCAGGGTATTTTGCAGCCCCGGTAAGGACAGGCAGCGAATATATCTCATAATCATTTACTACCAGTCTGCCGCCCTTCTTAAGGTACTTCAGCCAGCGGACAGCTTCAACCTTTTCAAATGCGACAAGGACATCCGCCTCCCCCTCCGGAACTATCGGCGAAGCAACCTTTGTACCGAATCTGACATGCGTAGTAACACTTCCCCCGCGCTGCGACATCCCGTGGATTTCAGACATCTTCACATCATAGCCCTTTCGCAGAAGCCCCTCTGAAAGGATCTTGGATGCCAGAATAGTCCCTTGTCCGCCAACGCCGGCAAGAAGGATACTTTTTGTGTCGTTTGTGCCCATAGGTCTATGCCTCCCTTCCGATAGCATGCTTGGGACATATCTGCGCACATACCGTGCATCCGTTGCATGACGAACGATCTATATATATGCGGCCGTCATGGAAATTGAGTGCGGGGCATCCGGCCTTAAGGCAAAGCCTGCATTTAACGCATTTATCCTGATCTACAACACATTTAAGGTTCATCCGCGCTTTTACCACATCTTTTATAAGTGCGCAGGGTGAAGTTGTAATAATAACGAAAGGTTCTTCCGATTCGTATCCGTCTTTTACTGCCGCTCTCGTTTCATCAAGTTTATAAGGATCGATCAGGCGGATGTTCTTCTCTTTTACTCCGCAGGCAATGCAGAGTTCCTTAAGGTCAACCCTGTATGTGGGTTCTCCCATCAGTGTCCTTCCGGTGCCTGGATTTTCCTGATGCCCGGTCATTGCGGTTATCCTGTTGTCAAGTATGTTGACAACTATAGGTGCCTTATTGACTATAGCATCTATCAATCCTGTTATGCCCGAATGAAAGAACGTTGAATCTCCGATTACGGCGAAAACTTTCTCTTTTCTTCCTGCTTTTTCAACAGCCTTCCTAAATCCGACTCCGTTCGATATACTTGCTCCCATGCATATTACCGAATCTGTAACACTGAGCGGAGGGACCATTCCAAGCGTGTAACAGCCTATATCCCCTGTAACCACTATATCTTTGTACTTTGCCACCTCATAAAAGAATCCTCTGTGGGTACAGCCGGCACAAAGTACCGGCGGGCGCGGAGGGACTTCCGCCTCTATCTCATATCCTCCTGGTTCCGCACTTTCAGGGAAAAACGAACGGCGTATTACTTCAGGTGTAAGTTCATCGACCCAAGGCAGCTTGGCCCGTCCTGTGCATTCGATACCGAGAGATTTTACATAATCTTCTATGTATGCTTCGTTTTCCTCTATTACATATACTGTGTCAACGGATTCTTTAAACTTTTTAATTAATTTCTCCGGCATGGGCCAGGTAAATCCCAGCTTGAGATAGGAGGCTTCATCGCCGAATACTTCTTTTGCATGGTTATAGGAAATTCCGCTCGTGATTATGCCGATACTGCCTTTTCCATGTTCTATCCTGTTCAGCGGTATGTAGTATTGCTGTACTCTTTCATCGCAGCGATCCGGTCTTCCATTATATATTTGCGTTTTTTTGCAGATGCCGGAAGCCATTACATATTTAGCCGAATTTTTCTCATAAGGTTTGACTGCAACTTCTGTCCGTTTCTCCCGTCATTACCAAGGTCTTGCTGTGGCATATTCTTGTGGTGACACGGAAAAGCACAGGGGGTGTCAAACCTTTCTGACAGGTCAAACGCTATTTTTACGTAATCAAGACATTCCTGGCTGTCTGAAGGTTCAAGCATCGGAATTTTTGCATGCATAGCATAATAGCGGTTATCCTGTTCATTCTGAGAGCTGAACAGTCCCGGATCATCGGCTGTAACAACAACGAGTCCACCGTTCACACCTGTATAGGCAAGTGTAAACAGAGGATCAGCAGCAACATTGAGTCCAACATGTTTCATAGCAGCCAATGAGCGCGCTCCGGCCATAGACGCACCGGAAGCAACTTCAAGAGCAACTTTCTCATTTGTTGACCACTCAGAATACACACCTTCACAGACGGATAAATTTTCCAGTATCTCCGTAGAAGGCGTCCCTGGATAGGCAGCTGCCACATGCAGACCAGCTTCCCAGGCACCACGTGCTATAGCCTCATTTCCTGTCATAAGTTTTTTCACCAGCATTCCCCCTTTTTTTAAAAAAGTCCCGACTTCAGCTATGGTAGGCAAAAGTCGGGACTTAATCGCTTTACTGTTATATAAAAAACTAAATGTTCCGACTAATCTTTTTCATGTACCGGAGGCTCTGCAAGAAGCCACTCTGATACGTCAAACCGAGCAAGCCCAGTAGCTATGTACATAGCAGCTATTGCCAGAAAAGCACGTTCCCTCAGCAGTATAAAGCATAAAAAAACGAATCCGATCAGCCCATACATTTTTACTTTGCTGACATTTGCTTTTTTTAGCTTTTTAGCGTTGCAGTAAGGAACGGAGCTGACCATCAAAGCTCCTACAAAGAACATTATCACCATCGAGATAAGAGGGGTAAGCGGAATTCTGGCAATTACAAATGCAGCCAGTGTCAGACCTCCGGCAGGAATAGGAAGTCCCTGAAAAGGGCCGGCCGGAACATGCGTCACGTTGAAACGTGCCAGCCTCAATACACCGCATAAAGCAAAAAACGAAGCTGAAAGCGCACCCCAGACACCTCCGTCGACCCCTATATAAACAGCGTACATAAGGAATGCAGGCGAAACGCCGAAGCTTATGGCATCAGCCAGGCTGTCCAGCTCTTCACCGAATGAACTGCTCCCGCCCAATGACCGTGCAACCCTGCCGTCCATCACATCAAAAAATACGGCAAAACATATAAGGACAGCTGCCGGGATAAAATGCTGGTGATATGTCATTATTATTGAGGATACCCCGCAGAAAACACTTCCGCTTGTTATCATGTTCGGGATTATTTTGTTAATGGGAATATTTCTCAAATGGCGTGAACGTTTTCTCATTTTTTCAACACTCCTATCACAGTCTCACCCGCAACGACCTTATCTGCCAGTTTTACCACTGGAATAATTGAAAGCGGCATGTATATATCAACTTTTGAACCAAGTTTAATCATACCATAACGCTGTCCTCTGTCCAGTGTGTCGCCTTTATGAAGCTTTGCATACTATCCTGCGTGCAAGTATGCCTGCTATCTGGCACAGGACAAACCTTCCGTACTCTGTTTCAGCACCGACATAAAAACGTTCGTTCAACTCCGAGGCTTTAGGCGCAAATGCGAACCATTTTTTCCCAGGTACATATTTGACATAACCTACAGTCCCTGCCACAGGAAAGCGATTAACATGCACATTAAAAGCATTCATAAAAATACCTATTTTCACTGCCTTGCCTGTATATTCATGCTCAGTGTATTCAACTTCTACGACCGTCCCGTCGGCCGGACTCAGCCAGCCGCTGCTGTCGGCCGGAAGCCTTTCAGGGGTCCCTGAAAAACCATACGACTACAGCAAGCGGCAATGAGAGTATCGCTGAAATCCACGGGGATACGAACCATCCGCCCGCCATCATGAATACGAGGCAGCCTATTGTCGGCCATGCTTCACGCGCAAGTTTCATATCTATGCTTCTAACTCTTCTGAACGTACGATACTGACATCTGCTACAGTATCGCCATCATCGAGCCTTACAATTTTATACCCGGTAGCTGTACGGCTCAGGCTTGAAACTTCCCTTGTATGTATGCGGACCATTCTGCCCTTGCTGCTTATAACAACTATTTCCTCATCATCAGTCACGCCCCATGCGCCTACGAGTTTGCCCGTTTTATCTGAAAGCTTCATAGCCCTGACTCCATAGCCGGCACGATGATGTTCCGTAAATTCGCTGTACGGGGTCCTTTTGCCTATTCCCTGCTCACTTATTACGAGGACCTGACGGCCTTCTGTAACTACATCACAGCCCACTACATCGTCTCCGTCGTCAAGTTTGATGCCTCTGACTCCCTGGGCCTGTCTTCCAAGCGGGCGGAATTCCTCTTCCGATACCCTGAGAGTCTGCCCCAAAGCTGTTGTAAGCAAAAGTTCGTCCACGCCGCTTGTCACACGGACTCTTGCGATATTATCGTTGGCAGCAAGGCTCAGCACACGTCTGCCTGCTCTTGTCAGTCCATCTAGTTCTTCAACCGGCAGGCGTTTTGCTGTCCCGTTGCGTGTCACAAAAAACACGTATTTTGCACCGTCAAGCCTGCTGTCTTTTATGGCAACAACTTTCTCATCTTTTTCAAGAGTTATGATAGTTCCTATGAGCTTCCCTTTACCTGTTTTAGGTTCAGGCAGTGAAAATCCGCGTACGCCAAAAACTCTTCCCTTGCTTGTAAACAGATACAGTGTTTTGTGTGTCGTTGTAATCGCAACAAGAGCTATTTCATCTTCAGCCTTTGTCGTAACTCCCTTTACGCCTTTTCCGCCTCTGGACTGTACCCTGTAATCCTGAAGAGGCATGCGTCTTATATAGCCGTCGTTGCTCAGGGCAACCACTATATCCTCTTGAGGGATAAGGTCTTCGTCAGCGACATCTTCAACGGCATTTTCTATATCAGTACGGCGTTTGTCTGAATACAGGCGGCGGACCTCCATAAGTTCGTCTTTTACTACCGAATCAAGGACAGCCTTGCTTCCAAGTATGCTGTTATAACGCTCTATGTCCATTATGAGCTGACGTATTTCAGACTCCAGCTTTTCACGCTCAAGACCAGTAAGTCTCTGCAGCCTCATATCCAGTATGGCCTGAGCCTGTATTTCTGAAAAACCGAGTGTTTCTATAAGATTGTTTCTTGCCGTCACAGCATTATCAGAACCACGGATTATTTTTATGACTTCGTCTATGACATCAAGAGCCCTGAGAAGCCCTTCGACGATATGGGCTCTTTCTTCCGCCTTGCGCAGCCTGAATTCAGTACGTCTGCGAACCACGCACCTGCGATGGTCAAGAAAGACGTCGACCATGTCTTTGAGAGGCAGTTCCTTTGTTTCCCCATCGACTATTGCAAGATTGATGACCCCGAAAGTACTCTGCAGCTGGGTCCTTGTATACAGCTGACGCAGCACAAGATTAGGATCTGCATCGCGCTGGAGGTCCACAACTATACGCATGCCGTCACGGTCAGATTCGTCCCTCAGGTCTGAAACACCGTCTATTACACCAGTCTGGACTCCCTTTGCGATAGTTTCTATAAGATTGGTCTTATTGACCATGTATGGTATTTCTGTAATTACGATATTTCTCTTGCCTTTACGTCCGTCCTCAACGTTTACGCGTCCGCGGACTATGATTTTGCCTCTGCCTGTACGATAGGCATCAATTATGCCATCACGACCAAGTATCACTCCGCCGGTCGGAAAATCAGGCCCTGGCATCAATGCCATAAGTTCGCCAAGTTCCGTCTCCGGATTTTCGAGAAGTGCACAGCATACATCAATAGCCTCTCCAATGTTGTGGGGCGGTATGTTTGTAGCCATACCGACAGCTATGCCGGTGCTTCCATTTACGAGCAGGTTAGGTATCCTTGACGGCAGCACAAGCGGCTCTTCAAGTGACTCGTCAAAGTTTGGCCCCCACTCTACTGTCTCTTCATTTATATCTGCCAGCATTTCCTCGCCCAAAGAATGCAGTCTGGCCTCGGTATAACGCATAGCCGCAGGCGGATCTCCGTCTATTGAGCCAAAATTTCCCTGCCCTTCAACCAGAGGATACCGCAAACTGAAATCCTGTGAAAGTCGCGCCATTGTGTCATATATAGCAGCATCCCCGTGAGGGTGATACTTTCCCATTGTCTCGCCTACGATACGTGCAGATTTTTTAAAAGACTGATTATGGCGTAACCCAAGTTCAAGCATAGCGTAAAGGACCCTGCGCTGGACCGGTTTAAGTCCGTCCCTTGCGTTAGGAAGCGCCCTGCCTACTATTACGCTCATTGCATAGTTCAGGTAGCTATGTTTAATTTCATCTTCGAGAGGAAGCGTTATAACTTTGTTTATTTCAAAAAGATTAGCCTGTTTATCTTTGCGATCCATAATAAAAACCCCCGAACAGCTTGACCATATGATAAGCGGCGGGTGTAGCCGCCGCTTAATCTTCAGCTCTTACTATTTTACCACTGTTGAATATTTGTTTTGAATATAGTGCTTACCATTTATTGATATGCAGAGAATGCGCATCAATGCCTTTATGTGGGTCCTTGGTTTCAAGAGGCCATCCGATTGCAGCTATGCCCATCATGGCGATCCTGTCGGGAACATCAAGCAAGGTTTTGAGTTTTCCCTCAAGATTATTGTCTCCGTGTTTCACACCCAGCCATACCGACCCCAGTCCCAAAGCGTTTGCGGCAAGCAGTATATTCTGCATGGCGGCGGAACAATCTTCCTCCCAGTAACGCAGGGGCTCGTCGGCACACACCAACTCGCTGCATACAACAATTGCGACTGCTGCCAGTCTTAAGCATCTTGCCATAAGGATGAATATCAGCCAAAGCATCCAGGATATGCCTTTTGTCAATTATAATATAATGCCACGGATGACTGTTGTTGGCACTCGGCGCGGCACATGCGCATTCTATAATAAGCTCAACAATATCCGGACTTACAGGTTTGGATATGTCAAACCTGCGAATGCTTTCTGCGGCTCAATATATTCAAAATTGCCGGATTGCTATAATCTTTCATCAAAATGATCCGATCAATCTGGATCGTTACAACATATTATTGCTGTTGGCTGCCTTGATAGGATCTATTGG
>Ga0268359_10229_pt1 | contig 38311 bp, 39 predicted proteins | sample BioMet11_FD_194416 | JGI IMG/M metagenome (GOLD analysis project Ga0268359, IMG submission 194416) | Sewage microbial communities from Oakland, California, United States - Biofuel 11 (PacBio Assembly) | ecosystem: Engineered > Wastewater > Sewage > Unclassified | place: USA: California | collected...
GCATATTGCGCTTTGCTTTGGGAATCGCATTGGCGGGTATGCTGCCGTCTGTCAATAATTTGATTCGGCAGTATACCCCGTCCCTATGTTTGGGGCGCATTTACGGATTTAATCAATCGGCGCAATTTATGGGAATGTTTGCCGGTGCTTTTTTTGGGGGGCATTTGGCGGCGGCAATAGGAATTCAAAATGTATTTTTTGTTACAGCGGGAGTATTGTTAATAAATGCTGTTTGGTGTTGGAAAATGGTATATTCAGTGTCTGAAATGAAAACTTAATTTAAATTGAAAAAAATAATTATAATTTTTAATATATTTTTATTGTATATTATTATTTTTATTATATAGAAGATAATGTGTAAAATAACGGCGTTAGTATCACATAGTTTAATGCGGTATGAAAGGTATAAAAATGAATAATAATGATAAATAGTAATGTGAATGAAATGTTTTTGTAATAATAATGTAATTAATTACTTGTAACTAATTTGATTATATTGTATAATGTGGAATAAACTTTAATATTTTAATGAAAGAAGGTAAGGTAATAATGGAAGTAAAGGATTTAGTTCAAAAATATCAGGATTATGTTCGCAATTTACGGCGTTATTTTCATCAATATCCTGAACTCAGTTACGAAGAAGTGGAAACAACGAAACGTATTGCTGACGAGCTCGATAAAATGGGGATTCCTTATGCTATTAACCCAGAAAAAAACACAGGACTTGTAGCCGTGATACAAGGAGGGCATGCGGGAAAAGCAGTAGCGCTGCGTGCCGATATAGACGGATTGAATGTAACAGAAATGAATGATGTTCCTTTTAAATCTAAAAATGAAGGGAAAATGCATGCATGTGGTCATGACAGTCACATTGCCATGCTTTTGGGTGCGGCACGCATGCTTTTGGATGTTAAAGATGATATATATGGTAAAGTATATCTTGTTTTTCAACCGGCAGAAGAAATGGGCAGCGGTTCGCAGTATATGATTAATTTTGGAAATTGGTATAATGAAATTGGAGCTATTTTTGGCGGGCACATTTGGATTGATGTACCGGCCGGTAAGATTTCAGTAGAGGCCGGTGATCGTATGGCTGCAGGCGGACAATTTATTGTTAAGGTTCATGGTAGATCCGGGCATGGAGCACAGCCGCAGGAATCTATCGATGCAGTTGTTACGGCGTCGGCAATCGTTATGAATTTGCAGACATTGGTATCCCGCCATTACAGTGCGCTTGATCCGGTCGTGTTGACTATAGGAACATTACATAGCGGGGATCGTTTTAATATTATTTCCGGTGAAGCCGTTATGGAAGGTACAACTCGTTATTTCGGCACGGAGGTAGGAAAGGACCTTAAGGAATCCATGGAACGTATTATTATGGATACCGCCCACGCGTATGGAGCTACGGCGGAATTTAAGTATTGGATTATGGTACCTCCTACTGTGAATGATGAAGAATGTTCAGTTATTGCACAAGGTGCTGTTAAAAAAGTTCTGGGAAAAGATGCATTATTTCATATGCAAAAGACTATGGGCGGCGAAGATTTTTCTCGCTATCAGGAACATAAACCAGGCTGTTTTGCTTTTGTGGGATTTAATAATCCGCTTATTGGGGCAGTCAATTCCCATCACAGTAATAACTTTACCATAGATGATTCGATTTTATCCGGCGGTTCGGGTGTATATGCCCAGAGTGCCATTGATTGGCTGAAAATGCATTGCGATTAATCTGCAATGAGACACAATTTCTTGCGTTTAGTGGGATTTGTTTGATGTTTGTTATATAGGATACTATTTTATAAAGAAGGGGGTTTTGTTATGGCATTACGAATTTTTTGACAGCAGTGCCGTTTATTTGGATTATTGGAGCATTGCCATGGGTTAATCGGGTACATCCCATGATTTTTGGCGTACCGTTTCTTGCTTTTGGATCCAGCTGGGTGTCATTATATCTGTGTTTTGTATTCATACGCTTTATATGATAGACAAGAAGAAGCATGCAAAGCTGATGCAGAAGCGGCCGAACATGCGTTAGACGGTCATAAATCAAGGGAAAATTAAGAGAGGAGGTACTCATTCATGGAGAATAGTAGTGCAATTATTATATTGTTTATTTTTATCGTTGGCATTTCTATACTGGGAGCTATCCCGGGTATGAAACATAAAATGAATTCTGAAAGCTGGGCTGTCGGTGAGTCGTAATTTTGGCCGTTGGCTGAATTGGTTTATTATGGCGGGTGAAGTGTATACAGCCTTTGCTTTTTTAGGTGCCAGCGGCTGGGCTTATGCGAAGGGAGGAACCGTCCTTCTATATTTTGGGATATGGTTCTTTGGCATATATGGTAGGCTATTACATTTTGCCGAAAATTTGTGTATATGGACACAGCCACTTGCTTGTTACACAAGGTGATTGGTCGAATACTTGTATAACAGTCGTCCTTTGGGTATTTTGGTATCTTGTATTGGTGTAGCGTTCTTATTGCCATATCTTCAGTTGCAGCTTACTGCGCTTGGTCTTATTGTGGAAGTGGCTTCGCTGGGCGGGATTTCTCGTATAACCGCTATGTTGATTGCATTTGTTATGGTTGCTGCATTTGTTTTTTTAAGCGGCTTAAAGGGAGTTGCTTCTACTGCTCTTATTAAGGATATAGCCATGATGCTTGCTATGCTTTTCTTTGGCATTTATCTGCCCTTCCATTATTTCGGCGGTGTAGGAGAAATGTTTGCCAAGATTGAAGCGATTAATCCGACGTATTTGATTTTTTCCGGGAAGTACAAACGTGTTGGATGTAGGCTGGGCCATGTCTACGCTTTGTGTTATGGCGGCAGGATTTTATATGTGGCCTCATTTTACGACGAACACGTTCAGCGCTAAAGATCCGGATGTCCCGCGGCACAACGCTGTATGGCTTCCCGTATATCATCTGTTGCTGATATGCCCTATGCTTGTTGGTTTTACTGCGTTGTTAGTATATATAAATAATCCATTGCCCGTAGCTGACATGGCTTTCTTATATTTGGTTAAAGATACCTTCCCTGTTTGGGTTCTTGGAATTGTAGGCGGCGCCGGTGCGCTTGCTTGTATGATTCCGGCGGCGGACTTGCTTTTATCTACCTCGCTTTTGATATCTCGTAATATTTATATTAAAGGGTTCCGCGGCGGAGATGAAAATGTATCCCCGGAACATATGAAACAAGCTGCTCGGTATTTTATTCTTGTTCTGACGGCAATTGCTTTATATTTGTCTATTTTCCATGCTAATCTTTTAGTTAATTTGCTTCTTACCGGTTATTCCGGAGTTACACAGTTTTTTCCGCTTATTGTATTTGGTATGTTCTGGCCTAAATCCAGTAAATTGGGAGCTATCTGCGGTCTTCTTGTCGGTGAATTCCTTGTATTTTACTTGATGTTGAACAAAATGGACCCGTTCCCATTGATGGGTATTCATTTTAATGCTGGTTTTGTAGCTCTTGTTTGTAACTTTATTGTCTTTATTGCAGTCAGCCTTTTGACTAAAGAAGGAAAAACGAGGCTTCAATAATTAAAATAAAAAAGAGGCTGTGAAAAAATGAGAAATCATTTTTTCACAGCCCTTTTTTTATATAAAAATTTATTACATATGAAACAATAAAAATGCTGCCAACTGATTCATTCCCGCTTCTAACGTATCCAAATCAATAGATTCATAAATAGAGTGGGCGCGGCTTCCTTCGCATATACCAAAAGAAATAGCCGGAATTCCCATACTTAAGGGAATATTAGCATCTGTACTGGCAGCATGAAATTTCATCGGTTGATGGTTGTTTTCACGAATAGCGGCAATACGATCATAGATTTCTGATTGTGTGATGCCTTGACTGCAAGGCCGTTCCCCGATAAGTGTTTGTTTGATTTGTATTTTTTCCGTATCCGCTTTTTGTAAAATAGTTGTCAGATGTTTATCAATACGTTCTAATTCATCTTTTGATTCAGAACGCAGATCAACGGTAAACTCTACTTGTTCCGCAATGGAATTTACCGTTGAACCACCACAGATAGTGCCTACATTATATGTAGTTTTCGGTACTGTCGGTACTTGTTGCATATACAACTGGCAGATAATGGAAGAGGCTGCGGCGATAGCATTGCTGTTGCCAAATTTTTCCCAGCTGTGGCCGCCTTCTGCCGTAATGGAAATGGTATAGCGCCGAGAACCTACGGCAAGATTGACAAATTGGTTACAGCTGCCATCAACAGCGATCATTTCGCTGAGATGTTCTTTCCATGTATGGACAAGATAGCGGCTGCCCTTCAAATTTCCCAGTCCTTCTTCGCCAACATTAAAGGCGAAAAGAATACCTGTAGGTAAATTGATTTTTAATGTATGAAGCATACGGATGAGAAATAACAATCCGGCTACACTGGAGCTGTTATCACCGCAAGAAGGAGCATAAAGTGTATGTCCATCAATTTTTGGTTCAATTGTGGTGACATTGTTGAAAACAGTGTCTATATGAGCATTATACAACGGAAATGTATCAGATTTTTCTAAATGATAGGGATATATTACATTGCCAGCTTCATCTATGTAAGCGCCTTCTGCTTCCCAGCTATTCAATTTTTCCAGAATCCACTCTGCCTTTTTTTGTTCTGAACCGGTCGGAGATGGAATGGTACTTATATCAATGATTAATTGTACTAAATCTTTCTTATGGTCGGTAATAAATTTTTGTACGGCAAGCTCTAATGGTTTGTTCATGGTAATCCCCCTCATTATTTTGTCCTTTTTAATGAACCTAAGGATATTATAATGTCTTTATAATAAAAAGCAATAACTATCTGTGTGATGTAATAAAAAGTTTGGCTTTATATTTTTTAAACTGAGAAAAAGAAGAAGCAAAGTATTGTATTAAAAACTATTAATATAACAGATAACGTATAAAGGAAAAGCAATAAAGACGGTTTTCTGGCGAGAACGCATTAGTTTTGTATAAGGGTTGTAACAAAGTTGTAATATTATTTGTTTATACTTAATGTAATAACAGAAAGGAGTGGAATACAATGCATATAGAAAAAAATTTAAAACAAAAAATAATGGCAGGCATGTTAGCAAGTGCTGCCGTAGCTATTGTTATGGCTTTGCCGTATATATCCGTTTCAGCCAATAACTCTGTTGCGGCACCTATGGCAGATACTGATCGAGTCAGTCAAGGACAATATAGAATGGGATTTGATCATTGCGATTCTCTTCATGAACGAATTGCGACAATGGTGACCGAAGAAAAAATTACACAGGATCAGGCAGATAAATTAGAAAATATCATACAAGAACATACCAATCAACTGATAAAAAAACGTGACGTATGGATACAACACCTTCCTGATGAAACGGGAATTTCAGAACAAACAATAAAAGAGATTTTTTCCAGACCTGACTATTACAGCGTATCTCAGCAAATACAAGATCGTATGACGGGATTAGTTCAGGAAGGGCAAATCACACAGGCGGAAGCGGATTCTATGCAGCACTTCTTTATGAATCATAGATCAGGATGGAACCGACAGAACGGAGAACATCCGGATTTGCGGAATATGCTGCAGCAAACGGCTGAAGAAACGGGAATTTCTGCAGAACGTTTGAAAGAGATTTATTTTATGATGATGCCGCAATATGCCAACCATAAAATTATGATGGAGCAGATGGTTAGAGATGGAAAAATGACACAAACTGAAGCAGATTCTATCCAAAATTATTTTAAAACCCACCAGGATGACTTTCGGCAGAGGAAACGGAATGACATAAAACAGATGGCGGCAGATATGTCTCAAAGTACGGGAATATCGCCTGATCGTTTAAAAACTATCATGGAAGCCATGCGTCCGCAAATGCCCTGTAAGACAGTTTCACAGAATTAATACTACTATTGGAAAAACCATACTGAAATATAAAAACCGATCTGCATAAAAGGCAGATCGGTTTTTTTGTGCTGTCCTTTGGGAAAATTAGTCGTTGCTGTCTAGGTAACATATAATGTGTATTTGGAAATACCGAAATATTTAGAAATTTTATTGCCTGTCTTGGTGATAAGTAAAGTGCCCCGGGTATTTAAAAAATTTAATTACTTTAATCTTGTTGTTTTCAGTCATAAAGGGCATTGGTTTTCCGGATTTTTGGACTGATCCTTTAAGTAAGTCATTTACGTAAAAGTGGTATATGGGGCAGACCTTTTTCGGAACAGGGGACAGAAGTAAGTGGATGTAACGCAAGTATAAAGAAAAATTACGAGTATTCCTTACGATAATTAATACTGAAAGTGCATTATTGTAATATTTATATTACTAAAAATGCATAATTGAATATTTTTGAATGTATCATATTTATTTTTAAAAAACGTATGATACAATGAAGAAAATGTCGGATAGTCTACTAAGAGGACAGCGAGTTATAAAAAAATACAACTCGATTGGTGGGGATTATATATGAGAACAGGTGCGGTCATTGTAGCAGCGGGGATGTCATCGCGAATGGGAGATTTTAAACCCTTGATGAGTATGGGAGAAATGTCTATTATTGGCAGAGTGATTGTAAATTTTCAACAAGCCGAAGTTTTTCCTATCGTTGTTGTAACTGGTTTTCATGCTGAATTATTGGAAAAGCATATAACTAAAATGGGCGCTATTTGTGTGCGTAATCCAAATTATGAGCATACCGAAATGTTTGACTCTGTTTTACTAGGCCTTTCCTTTATCCGGAACTTGTGTGACCGCGTTTTTTTTACACCGGCTGATATTCCTTTATTTACATACGATACGGTACGACAATTGCTTGATACGGTATCGGATGTGGTCAAACCTGTATATTTTGATCGGGATGGGCATCCTGTTCTGTTATCCGGTGCACTTGTCGACAAAATTATAAAATACAAGGGAAACGGTGGGTTAAAAACGGCGATAGATCTTTATGCCGAAGATATTAAGCTTATTGCCGTGGAGGATGAAGGAATTTTGCTTGATGCAGATACCAAGGAAGAATATCAGGATTTGCTGGAACGTAATAATAAACTTCTTTTTAGGCCGGCAGTGGATGTATCTCTTATGCGTGAAGGCCGTCTTTTTGATAAAAATGCAGCATTGCTGCTTCACATGGTTGCATATTCAGGAACTGTCAAAGTGGCTAGTGAAAAAATCGGCATTTCTTATAGCAAAGCATGGAAGATGTTGGCAGCATTGGAAGAACGGCTCGGATTTCCTCTTTTAAAACGGCAGCATGGAGGAGAAGCCGGCGGAATGAGCATTCTTACAGAAGATGGCAGAAAACTTTTATTTTGTTATGAACAATATGCAAAGGCAGTTAAAAAATATGCGGAAGATATATTTGACGATTATTTTGATTGGGAGCCCTGAATATGAAGACTATCGTGATACTGGGAGCGGGACAAATAGGAAAGACGACGGCAGCACTAATTAACCATACGCTGTTTAGGATACTGGCATTTGGAGATAATGCGGTATCGGGACATATATATAATATTCCTATCTTTTCAGTGGAAAAAGCACTGCAGCTTCGTTCTGATATTGTTGTTATTGCAGTGCGTGATACAGTACGGACAAAGGAGTTAAAACAGCAGATACAAAATCTCGGATTTATCGGGCAAATAGTTTCTTTATCCGATTTTATAGATGTCATGGATATGCGCAGCGCGGTACTTTTTCGTGCAGCAGACCGGATTTGTAATGTGGAAGGTTCCATTGCTGAATTAGGCGTTTATAAAGGAGAGTTTGCGGTTACGTTAAATGAACTTTTTCCAGATAGAAAACTATATTTATTTGATACGTTTTCCGGGTTTGACAGCCGCGATATTAGAACAGAAGCAGAATGCGGCTTTTCGCAAGCCGATATGCATGATTTTTCTGATACAAACGCGGCAGAGGTATGGGAACGGCTTCCTCATAAAGATAACGTAATTATTTTTCAGGGATATTTTCCGTTAACGTGTAAAGACATACAGGACGTATTTGCACTGGTCAGTCTTGATGCAGATTTATATGAACCGACATTGGCAGCTCTTGAGTGGTTTTTGCCGCGTCTGGCGGCAGGTGGAATTTTGATTATTCATGATTGGGATTCAAATCGCTTTAAAGGAATACGAAAAGCAGTTGCTGATTATGAGAAAAATCATGGTCGTTTAGCACTTGTTCCATTAGGTGATTTCCATGGTACTGCTATTGTAGTAAAGGAGTAATTATGGGACAATATGTTTTTTTGATCAGACATGGAAAACCATTATTTCCTGATAACAAAAGTTTTTGTATCGGCAGTCGGACGGATGTCCCTCTTTGTGATGAGGGAATGAAACAAACCCAGGCATGGATTCCTTATTTCGATTTCATTGAAAGTATTTATTGCAGTCCGTTATTGCGCAGTAAAAAAACAGCAGAAATTATTGCATCTGGACGGTTTCCTGTTCAAGAAATGACCGCGTTAAGAGAGATTAATGTAGGATTATGGGAAGGGAAAAGTTTTCAGGAGATTCGACGGCAATACCCTGATTTATATCAAAAAAGAGGTGATAATTGGGCCGTTGTTCCGCTGGGTGCGGAAACATTGGACCAAGCTGCTGATAGAATGCAGCAGGTTGTTTTAAAAATTTTGGCGAAGACGGCACACAATGCTGTTGTGGTGACACATGAGGGAAGCATTCGAGCTTTGATGTACCGTCTTATGAGACTCAATCCTAGAATTGATGTCATGTTCCGTCAACCCTATGGTAGTGTGACAGTCCTTAATTATACGGATAATGAACTTATTGTTACAGCCGTTGGCAAGTTGCCTGATGATAGTCCTTCAATAAAAGAAATTCATGAGTTATGGGATGACTATGGGACTCCGGTAAACGTACGAGAGCACTGTCTTGCTGTATGGGATGAATGCTGGCGTATTAGTAATTATTTGCTTGATAGAAAGGTGTTTGTTTCTCAAAAGGCACTGCATGCTGCCGCGCTTCTTCATGATTTGTGCCGTTCTTCAGGACGTGTACATCCACAAATGGCAGCAACTATTTTACGAGAACGAGGATACATGAAAGTTGCCAAATCCATAGAACAGCATCATTGCATACCAGAAATAAAGAGAGAGATTAATGAAGCGAGCATTCTTTATTTAGCCGATAAAAGAGTATGCGGTAATAAAAAAGTCACATTGGAAGAACGGTTTGCTTCAAGCTGGAGCAAGTGTCTTACGGCGGAAGCAAAAATAAATCATCAGAAACAATATAATGCGGCGATCCGCATTCAAAGAATGATAGAACAAGAGGAGGGAAAACCATGAAACAAATCAATACAAAAGAAGCAGTGGGACAAGTTCTTTGTCATGATATTACACAAATTATCCGAGGTGTTACCAAAGCCCCGGTTTTTCGTAAAGGGCATATCATACAAAAAGAAGATATTCCCATTTTGCTTTCTGTCGGCAAAGATCATGTGTATATTTGGGAAAACAATGAAAATATGTTGCATGAAAATGAAGCGGCCATGATTTTACGGGATATTTGTATGGGAGATAACATACGGTCGGGAGAACCTAAGGAAGGAAAAATTGAACTTATTGCAATGTGTGATGGGGTATTTACTGTTGAAAAAGATCAAGTCAGGGCAATTAACTCTTTGGGAGAAATGATGATTGCTGCACGGCATGGTGGCTTTGCCGTGCAAAAGGGAGATATATTGGCAGGGACGCGTGTTATTCCTTTAGTTATTGAAAAGAAAAAAATGGAAATGGCTAAACAGGTTGGCGGAATGAAACCGCTGTTTAATGTTATTCCTTTTAAACAAAAAAATTTGGAGTTGTTACGACGGGAAATGAAATTTTTCATGGCCGGATCGAAGATACGTTTACGCCAGTTATTCAAGAAAAATTGATGGAATTTGGATCGGTAATGAAAATGCACATTATTGTTGATGATGATCACAACAAGATTACCAGTGCAATTCAGAAAATGCTTGCCGATGGAATGGATATGGTATTTTGCACGGGAGGAATGAGTGTGGACCCTGATGATCAGACTCCTCTGGCAATTAGAAACAGTGGAATTCATATTGTTGCTTATGGAGCTCCGGTACTTCCGGGTGCTATGTTTCTTTTGGCTTATAGTGATGACGGACGGCCTGTAGTGGGACTGCCCGGTTGTGTCATGTATGCTAAACGAACTATTTTTGATTTAGTACTGCCGGCGTTGCTGGTTGATGTTCCTATTACGGCAGCACAGATTTCGGCTCTTGGTGAAGGAGGGCTTTGTTTAAATTGCGCAATTTGTACTTTTCCTAATTGCGGATTTGGAAAATAGGAGGCGTTATGATGGAATTTACACATTTTGATGCCAAAGGAAATGCAGTTATGGTCGATGTAAGCAATAAAAAAAGCACTTCCCGCATTGCGGTTGCTGTAGGTCGGATACGCATGGATAACGTATGTTTTGCAGCTGTTTGTGAGGGAACTGTAAAAAAAGGAGATGTGTTGAGTATCGCTCAAATAGGTGGCATTATGGGTGTTAAACGGACCAGTGAGCTGATTCCTCTTTGCCATGTATTGAATCTTACAACGTGCAGTGTTACATTTTCCCTTTGTCCGGAAACGAGTGAGATTGAAGCACGGTGTACAGTAAAGTGTGAGGGCGTGACCGGAGTGGAAATGGAAGCTCTCATGGGTGTCTCTGTTGCTTTACTTACTATATATGATATGTGTAAGGCCGTAGATAAGCGTATGGAAATCAGCGGAATTCATTTAGTTGAAAAAATTGGTGGTAAAAGCGGTCATTTTCTGTATACGGAAAAGGACGTGATACAATGAAGGATTCATGGGGACGGGTAATTAACTATTTGCGCATTTCTGTTACGGATCGATGCAATATGAGATGTCGTTATTGTATGCCGATTACTGTGCCGCATATTTGTCATGAGGAAATTTTGACATATGAAGAATTTCTTAGAATTTGCCGTGTTGCTGTATCTTTGGGAATCGATCGGTTTAAAATAACAGGAGGAGAACCGTTGGTGCGTAAAGGGATTGTACCATTTATTGCTGCGTTAAAAGCTATACCCGGTGTTAACAATGTTACGCTGACTACTAATGGCATATATTTAAAACAAGTATTGCCGGATTTGGAGGCAGCGGGTATAGATGGAGTGAATATTAGTTTGGATACTATGGAGGAAGGACAGTTTCGAAGTATTACAGGAGTAAATGGATTGCATCAGGTGAAGGACGCGATTGCAGCATGTGCTGCCTCACGTATTCATACAAAAATTAATGCCGTTCTTATGGAAGAAAATAAAGATCAAGTGGCGGCATTAGCCGAAATTGCCGCATACTATCCGGTGGATGTTCGATTTATTGAGATAATGCCTATTGGTGTTGGACGTAATTATGCGGGCCCATCTGAAAATGATATGCTTCAATGTCTAACGCGTCAGTACCCTGATTTGCATTTTGTAAATGAAAAACGCGGTAACGGGCCCGCCGTGTATTTTAAAAGTCGGTTACTGAAAGGCCGCATCGGTTTTATTGCAGCTAACACACATCGTTTTTGCATAGATTGCAATCGCATGCGTCTAACAAGTACCGGTCAGTTAAAACCCTGTTTGTGTTATGATACGGCAGTCGAGCTAAAACCCCTGCTGCGGGCGGGAACAGATTTTTTTGATTTGGAACAAATGTTGGTTCATATGTTTACTATGGCAGTCAGTATAAAGCCGAAGGAACATTGCTTTACAGAAAAAAATAAAATTACAGAATATAGAACAATGAACCGAATAGGAGGATAACATGGGAAAAATAGCAGCGATTTGTATTAGTACGGTGCGAGGTGTTCAAAAAGTACCTGTTAATGAAGCGGAACTGATTCAGGAATGGGGAATCAAGAAGGATGCACATGCCGGACATTGGCATAGGCAAATTAGCTTATTATCCATAGAAAAAATACAGGCTTTCCGTCAAAAAGGGGGGCATGTTGAGTTTGGATCTTTCGGAGAAAATCTAGTTGTACAGGGATTTGATTTATCGAAGCTTCCCGTCGGAACATTGTTTCAATGCGGGAATAATATATTGCTGGAAATAACTCAGATTGGCAAAGAGTGTCATGCGCACTGTGCCATATATAAGTCTGTAGGTGACTGCATTATGCCGCGTGAGGGCATTTTTGCCCGTGTTTTAAAGGGCGGTATGGTTCATATCGGAGATCGTTTAGAGATAGTAAAACGAACAGTCAAAAGACCATATCAAGTTGCGGTTATAACTCTTTCCGATAAAGGAAGCCGCGGTGAACGAGAGGATGTGAGTGGACCACTTATATCGGAACGGTTAAAACGAGCAGGATATGAAGTGGTAGAGCAAATTTTAATTGCTGATGATGCCGCTGCATTGAAACAACAATTATGTCGGTTAGCGGATCAACGGCAATTAGATTTAGTGGCAACAACGGGTGGAACCGGCTTTGCATCGCGTGATATTACTCCTGAAACTACATTAGCAGTTGCTACAAAGAATGTTCCGGGAATTGCAGAGGCAATGCGGTCCTATTCCTTGCATATTACACCACGGGCAATGTTGTCACGAGCAGTGAGTGTCATTCGTCATAAAACGTTGATTATTAACTTTCCGGGCAGTCCTGCGGCTTGTGAAGAATGTCTGGATTGTATCCTTGATACATTGCCGCACGGGTTAGCTGTTTGCGCGGAGAGATTGCCGAGTGTGGACGACGTTGATAAAAAATGATCTAAAATTAGAAGAGGTGAATATCATGCAATTTAAAAAATATATTGGGTTGAGTATACTTGCTTGTTTGCTGTTTAATGTCATGGGATGCGGCATCTCTAACAATAAAGACGCAAAGACCGCTGCAGATGCGGGTAAAAAAACTCATCTGACAGTATTTGCTGCCGCCAGTATGACGGAAACAATGAATACCATTGCTGAAAATTACCAAAAATCTCATCCTAATATTGAAATTATTTATAACTTTGACTCATCAGGAACATTAAAAACACAAATTCAAAATGGGGCAGTTTGTGATTTGTTTATTTCTGCGGCACCTAAACAAATGAATGAATTGGATGTTTCTAAAGGGGAAGCAGAAAATCCACAAAGATTGGATTATGTTTTGCAGGGAACGCGGTTAAATTTATTGGAAAATAAAGTGGCCCTTGTTGCACCGGAGGATAATCCTAAACATATTAAAGATTTTGAAGATATGGCTGAAAAATTAAAAAATGGATCTATTCGTCTCGTCATGGGCAACAGTGATGTTCCTGTGGGGCAATATACTCAGAAAATTTTAGATTTTTATAAACTCGATGAAACTGCATTGGCAGAGGCCGGACATATTTCCTATGGTTCTAATGTTAAAGAAGTAACTACACAAGTTAAGGAAGGTAGTGCGGACTGTGGGATTATTTATAGTACGGATGCGTTTAGTGCCGGACTAACACCTCTCGGCCTTGCTGCGAAATCTATGTGCGGTCAGGTTATTTATCCGGCTGCTGTCATGAAGAACAGCAACAATCAGGAAGCAGCAAAAGAGTTTCTAAAATATTTGCAAAGTGAAGAAGCTATGAAGGTTTTTGAAGGTGTTGGTTTTAGTAAAATCAGCTGAAAAAGTGTAAAATGAAATAAGAGGAAGACTTTTCGCAAGAAAAAAAAGTTTTTCGCTCATTTTGTATAAGGACTTGATAACTATGGATTGGTATCCACTATGGAATAGCTTGCGGATTGCAGCAATTTCTTGTGTCATCGTATTTTTCAGTGGTATAGGTATGGCATACTATGTAGCTAAACTACCGAGAGTATGGAAAGGAGTTCTGGATGTTGTATTAACGTTGCCTCTGGTTTTACCGCCTACCGTATGCGGCTGGCTGTTATTACTTGTTTTTGGCTTGAAACATCCTGTTGGAATTTTCTTACAAAGTATAGGAGTGCAGTTTGTCATGACCTGGTATGGAGGAATTATTGCCTCCGCGGTTGTTGCATTTCCGCTGATGTATCGTACGGCACGCGGAGCTTTTGAAAGTTTTGATGAAACGCTTGCTTGGAGTGGAAGAACATTAGGATTATCTGGTACATATATATTCTGGCATATACGGATGCCTTATTGTAAACAAGGAATCATCGCTGGGACTGTATTGTCTTTTGCCAGAGCACTTGGTGAATATGGAGCGACCAGCATGCTTATTGGCTATATTCCAAAAAATACCGCAACTATTTCGACAACAGTTTATCAATTATGGAGAACCAATGATGAATATAGCGCTTTTGTGTGGGTGTTAGTCAATATTGCTATTAGTGCCGTAGTATTATTGACCGTTAATATGTTGGAAAAACACGGACAAGGAAGGCGGGTCTGTTCATGAGCATGACCATAGAAATCCATAAACAATTAGGAGCATTCAGACTTGATGTGGAATTTCAATTAGAATATGGTATTTTAGGACTCTTAGGCGCATCGGGAAGCGGAAAGAGCAAAACATTGCAATGCATTACGGGAATTGAGCGGCCTGATGAGGGGAAAATCATTATAAACGGACGTACGGTATTTGACAGTAGAAAAAACATTAATTTAAAAACACAGGAACGCCATGTAGGATACCTTTTTCAAAATTATGCGTTATTTCCTAATATGACTGTTGCGGAAAATATTTCTTGTGGGGTGCATACGGTATCTGATAAAAGGGAACGGACGAATCGTATTGGAGATATTATAGACCGCATGCAGTTGTCAGGACTGGAAAAACGCAAACCGGCACAGCTTTCCGGAGGACAGCAGCAGCGAGTGGCCCTGGCACGTATTCTCATCAATAAACCTGAAATTTTGCTTTTGGATGAACCGTTCAGCGCACTTGACAGTTATCTTAAAGAACAGCTTATGACCGAATTGCATACGCTTTTGGCAGAATTTCAAAAAGATGTTATTGTTGTTACGCATAGTCGGGATGAAGCATATCAATTATGTGATCATATTGCTGTTTTGGATGCAGGACATTTGGATGTTTTTGGAGAAACAAAGAAAATTTTTCAGGATCCGGCAACGCGTGTGGGTGCAGAACTTACAGGGTGCAAAAATATAGTTAAAGCAAATAAACTAGGAACAACACAAATATACGTGCCGGATTGGAATCTTATACTTGACACGGGACGTTATGTGGAAGAAGGGGTGCAGGCCATCGGCATACGTGCCCATTGTTTTTGCGGAGAAATCAGTGAAAATGCTTTTGATATTACTGTAGTCGAGCAAATCGAACAGCCCTTTGAGTGGATTGTAAAATTCCAGTATCTAGGACAAAATAAAGAGACGAATTTGATATGGTGGCGTTTCGCTAAAACGGATAAGCCGAAAACAATACCTGAAAAATTGGGGATTAAGGGGGAAAATATCCTTTTGTTATATGCGTAGGAGGCGTAATAAATGAAAGACATTATATATGAAATTGCTGATGCGTTATGGAATGATTTGCAAAAGGAAAAAAACAGTATTCTTGTCACGTTGACTTCAGATAAAGGAAGCGCACCGCGCAGTAAAGGAGCTTGCATGGTTGTCGATGATGCGGGGTTGGCGGCAGGAACTATTGGCGGCGGAAACATGGAATTTTTAGCTTTACAAGAAGCCGAGGAGGTGTTAAAGCAAAAAAAAGGAAAGGTATCTATTTTTAATTTAAGTGGTGCCTGCGGCGGGAATGTGGAGGTTTTATTCACGTTTGTAGCTCCGACAGAACGAAATAAACAGGCTGTACATACTATGCGGCGTGCAATAAAAGATCATAAAGCAGGCTGGTTGGTATTGCCTTTTACGGCAGAAAGAATAGGTTTTGTCTGTACAGAGGGAATAGCTGGGATAGATATTCCTGTAGAAAAAATGGAAATTACGTCAGTTAAGGGATGTGATACCATTGACACATCAGAGGGAACCTATTACGTTATGATGATTTATAATCATATTCGTGTTTTTATTTTCGGCGGCGGACATGTGGCACAAAAATTAGTTCCCATGTTGCGATTTATAGGGTTTCGCTGTATTGTGACAGATGATAGACCGGAATTTGCTGCACCTGAACTTTTTCCGGATGCGGAAGCTTGTTATGTAAGAGACTATAATGAATTAGAGAAATTTTATGATATACAGCCGGAAGATTATATTATTTCTGTTACACGGGGGCATGAAGGCGATTTTGAAGTAGAAAGGTTTGCATTGCGGACCCGGCTAGTTATATTGGTGTTATTGGAAGTCGGACAAAACATGCAATGGTGGCGGAAAGCTGAAAAAAATACACTTTACGGATACCGACTTGGCAAGAGTCACAGCTCCTATCGGACTTGATATTGGCAGTGAAACACCAGCGGAAATCGCGGTCAGTATTGCAGGACAATTAATTGAAAAAAGAGCGGGAAGGACAATGCATACGATGGGAGGATATTAATTATTTCTATAGACTTCAGAAATAATATATGTTTGCTTTAGCGAAGCTTATTTTTGGCTTAAATTAAGGGAACGGATCTTTTTGCGCAGAGGCAGTATAGCAGGAGGTGATACAGAAAGCTCATTGACACCGGCACGCAAAAAAATATTCTGTCAGTTCCAAATCAGCTCCGAGTTCTCCGCAAATTCCAACCCAAATTCCTGCTTTATGCCCATTTTCGATTGTTTGCTTGATAAGACGCAATATAGCAGAATGATGCGGGTTAAAAAAATTATCGAGGCCTGTATGCTGGCGATCAATAGCTATTGTATACTGTGTTAAGTCATTAGTACCGATACTAAAAAATCTACTTCTTTTGTTAGTTCATCACTGATGATAGCAGCGGCTGAAGTTTCGATCATGATACCCACTTCCATATTCGGATCATCAAGCATCATTTGATGGATTTCAAATACGGCAGCTTGTTCTTTGTCGTATACGTTTTGAAGTTGGGATATTGCTTTTTTTCTGGCTGAATGAAAACAGACAGTTTCAGCTTCAACATTTTCTATGGTATGGGCAGCGGTGAAAATAGTACTGCGATGAAAAAGAGCCATAGGGCCGATTGCGATACCGGCAAAAACGCATTTCCCCTTTACTGTAATATAGTATAACTCCTTTTAGCTATAAATTGGATTTTAAGCAGGATTTTATTACATCCGCTGCGTGATCTTCGTCTGGACCGGAGATTTGAATGGTGATTGTTTGTCCTTGTTTGACACCTAATCCCATAACTGCAAAAATACGTTTCAGATCTCCTTTTTGATTAGCCGTTAAAATGGAAATGGATGATTCAAATTTTTTTGCTTCTTTAACAAGAATACCTGCCGGACGGGCATGAATACCTGCTGGATCGTTAATAGTATAAGTAAATTTTTTCATAACAAAACCTCCCCCTTATATGAACAAGTCTATATTGTATTATAATTATCTGCTGCGGTTGTGTATAGGGCGTTATTCTTGTAGTGCATCTTTTTTGATTACGCCGAGAATCAGCATGGCGACAATAGAACCGATGAGTAACGAAACGAGATACATAGGCCAGTTTGTTACAACACCAAAAACAAAAATGCCGCCGTGTGGAGCTGGCAACGTACAATTAAATAACATAGATAATGCGCCTGCGGCAGCAGAACCTATAGCACAGGATGGAATAATATGGAGTGGATCAGACGCAGCAAAAGGAATAGCACCTTCCGTGATAAAGGAAGCACCCATGATAAACGTAGTAATGCAGGATTGACGTTCTTTCACTGTGAATTTACGCTTAAAAAACAATGTGCAGAGTGCAATTGCAATAGGCGGAACCATTCCACCCACCATGACGGAAGCCATAATCCCTGAACTTACGGCAGTGCCGGAAGCACTCATCAGAGAGGCAGTGCCAAACACATAGGCAGCTTTGTTTATGGGACCGCCGAAATCAATAGACATCATGCCGCCGAGAGCCAATCCGAGAATAATACGGCTTGATGTGGACATGCCGTTCAAGGTATCGGCCAGCCAAGCATTAAATAGTGCGGTAGGGGGATTAATAATATAGGTCATGACAATACCGATAAGGATGAGTCCTATTACGGGAAATAGAAGAACAGGTTTTGTTCCTTCTAATGCTTTAGGAAGGTTGGAAAACAGCCGAGTTAATCCAAGAATAAGAAAACCACCGATAAAGCCGGCAAAAAGAGCACCGAAAAATCCGGAACCACCTGTTGTTGCCAAAAAGCCGCCTACGATACCTGGCATAAGCGCGGGACGTTCACCGATACTCATTGCGATATAACCTGCTAAAATAGGCATCATCATGCCAAAAGATAATCCGCCTATATTTTTTAGAAAAGCGGCTAATGGGGTACCGGAGCCAAATTGAGCAGTTCCGGCATGTTGCATATCGAAGAGAAAAGCTAAGGCGATCATAATACCTCCGCCTATGACGAAGGGAAGCATATGAGATACTCCGTTCATTACGTGTTTATATATTTGACGACCGACACCTTCGTTTCGCTTATTTGCAGCAATTTCGGCTTTATTTTCCATATTTTCCCGAAATACAGGTACTTGTCCTGAAAGTATTTGTTTGATTAGCACTTCCGGTTCTTTAATACCGCGGGCGACATTGACAAATAGTACCGGTTTACCAGAAAAACGCTGGGTTTCTACATTTTTATCTGCAGCGACGATAACTCCGACAGCTTTTTCTATATCTTCCGTAGTCAGGATATTTTTGGTGCCGCCAGAGCCATCTGTTTCCACTTTAATGTCAATTTCCATGGCCTTTGCCTTGGTTTCCAATGATTCTGCCGCCATATATGTGTGAGCAATTCCTGTCGGACAAGCAGTTACGGCAACAACGAAAGGTCGAGAAGAAGGTGATAAAGGTGTGGAAATATCCGTATCAGATGATTCGGAAATCCGTTGCTTGGTTTCGGCGTTGTCGATTATGGTAAGAAAATCATCAGTACTTTTGGACTCCATTAGACTATCACGGAATTGATTATCCATCAGCATGCGGCTTAAACGGCTCAATAATTCCAAATGAATGTTTTCTCCACCTTCTGGGGCCGCAATGAGAAAAAAAAGATGTGCCGGTTCATCATCTATGCTGTCAAAATCGATGCCGTCTCGAGAAATCATGGCAGCAAGGCCCGGTTCTCGTACAGCTGCGGTTTTGGCATGCGGAATTGCAATTCCTTCACCGATACCGGTACTGCCTTCTTGTTCACGGTCAAATACGCATTTTTTATAAGTTCCTTTATCTATAAGATTACCATTAGCAGCCATTAAGTCAACCATATGATCAATAGCTGATTTTTTGTCTGTTGCTGTTGCGTGTAAATCGATACTCTGGTTTTTTAATAAGTCAACAATACGCATAATGTTTTCTCCTTTGTCATTGAATATACTGCTTATAACGTAAGCAAAACTTGGGAAACATCGTGTTTCGTTGCCAGCCAATCTTTAAAGGCAGAAGCACTTCCTGTGCATACACCGAGCCGTAAGGCTTCTTCCATATTGCCGTTGTGCAGGTATCCGGCAATAAAACCAGCAACCATACTATCTCCGGCTCCGACCGAATTAACTAATCTGCCTGGAGGGGAGGCTTGTCGATAGATTGTACCATTTTCTCCTATGAGCAGCGCACCTTTGCTGCCGAGTGAAACTAGAACGTTTTTGGCTCCTTCTGTTTGCAGCCGTTGGGCATAATAAATAATTTCTTCATCAGTTGTTAAGGTGACTTGGAATATTTCACCCAATTCATCTTGGTTTGGTTTAATGAGGAACGGTTTATATTTCAATACATTCCGCAGTAATTCGCCGGTTGCGTCAACAACAGTACGAATAGAACGGTCTTCGAGACGCTGCAGAATTTGTTCGTACATATCATCAGGAATATCAGCGGGAATACTTCCGGCTAATACCAATATATCTCCTGCGTGCAATCCGTCAATTTGCTGCATCAATCTCTGTAATTTTTCTAAAGGGATAGAAGGGCCTTGCCCATTGACGGCTGTTTCTGTATCAGCACTGATTTTCATGTTAATACGAGAATACCCTGTGTCTAATTTGATAAAATCACAGTCGCCGCCATATAAATGAGATAAGCGTTCAATTTCCTGGCCTGTGAAACCGGCAATAAATCCCAGTATTTTAGCCGGGATACCTAAATTTCCCAGAACCAGTGCTACGTTAATGCCTTTTCCTCCGGGATAAACAGTCTCTGTTTCAGCCCGATTTATACTGCCTAGGCTTAATTTGCCCATAGTGACCACATAGTCAAGAGAAGGATTAAATGTAATCGTATAAATCATAAAATGTAAACCTCCGTAACTTTTTTGTAGATAGAATAGTCAAAATCAGCAGTAGTAGCTGCTGTAATAATTTTGGTGTCTTTTAAACTGGAAAAAGTAAAATGAGAGGAAAGTCCGAATTTACTATTATCAGAGAGAATAAAACTTTGTTTGCATTGTTTCAAGGCACTTTGCTTTACTGCAGCTTCTTCAATATCTGGAGTGGAACAGCCCTCAGATAGAGTAATTCCGTTTGTACCAAAAATCCAAGAGTAAAATGGCAATCTTGTAAATGTTCTTGAGCTTGACTACCTACGACAGATTCTGTACTGCTTTTTACCTTTCCCGGCAAAATATATGCATTGTATCCTTTTATGGCTAGTTTTTGGACTAAAGGAATACTATTTGTCATAATAACCACTTCTGGCTTGGAAATAAATTCAGCAAGCTGCTCTGTCGTAGAACCTGCGTCAATATAAATAAAGTCTTCAGATTGAATGAGGGACGCGGCATATTTGGCGATTTTTCGTTTTTCAACCATATGCATTAAATATTTTTCTTTTAAACTTTCCATATCGGCTTTATAAATAGTGTGATTAATACCTAGTGAGGTAGCTCCGCCATGTACTTTGTTAAGCTTGCCCTGTCCGTGAAGAATCAGAAGATCACGTCTAGCTGTAGACTCAGATATGTGGAGACAGGTTATTAATTCTTGAATAGAGACAGAGCCCGCATTGTTGACGATTTTTAAAATGACATTTTGGCGTTCTTCCGAAAGCATATTTATAACTCCTTTCTTATCACTGTATTTTCTTGTTATCATTATATCGTGATAAAACATCCAAAATCAATCATTTTCAATCATTATATTTTATTAATATTCAAAAACGTTCAATAATATAAAAAAAGCATAGAAAATAATATACTTTAATATATGTTTTTTGTACATATAACATTTACAATATAACCTTAAATTGCGGATAAAATATTTATTCTTGTTTTGTTTCTATATATACATTATACTAATAGTATTAATATAGTGTATATATAGATTATTTATTAGCAGAAAAATGGGAAGTGTTTTTTTGGCAATTAATACTATGGAAGCAATTGTGATCTTTGTGATCGCCTATGTACTTATTATTTCGGAAAAAGTTCAGCGTACTATCGTTGGCATATGTGGTGCGGTACTCATGATTCTTTGTGGGATTATATCGCAGGAGGCAGCGATAGCACATATCGATTTCAATACGTTAGGTCTTTTGATGGGGATGATGATCATTGTCAATATTACCAGTGAAACGGGGTTGTTTAGTTTTTTGGCTATTTGGTCGGCAAAAAAAGTTCGGGCAAAACCCATTGCATTATTAGCGGCCTTGTCCTTTTTGACGATGGTTTGTTCTGCGTTTCTTGATAATGTAACGACGGTTTTATTGACCGTACCTATTACGTTTAGTATTACATCACAACTGAAGATAGATGTAAAACCTTTTTTGATTTCACAGATTTTAGCAGCTAATATTGGTGGTGCGGCGACTCTTATTGGAGATCCGCCTAATATTATGATCGGCAGTGCTGCTGGACTGAATTTTATGTCTTTTATTACCAATTTGTCGGCTGTTTGCGTAGGTATATTTGCTGTGACGGAAATCGTACTTATTTTTATATACAGGGAAAAACTTCATACAACAGCAATATTACAGGAGCAAGTTATGAGGCTTGATGCTAAAAAACAGATTCACAAACCGGGGTTACTGCGAAAATGTTTGTTTGTTTTATGTATAACAATCGGGTTATTTGTATTTCATAATACGCTTCATTTGGGAACAGCGACAGCGGCACTTACCGGTGCAGGGTTATTGTTGTTAATCAGCTGTCGTCATGACGAAGGTACGATTACTAAGGTGTTAGGAAAAATAGAATGGACGGCCATATTCTTTTTTGCTGGATTGTTTGTTCTGGTAGGAGCGTTGGTTGATACGGGGGTTATTGCCATAATGGCTGCGGAAGCTGTGAAAATTACGCAGGGAAATTTAGCGGCAACTGCCATGCTGATTCTCTGGATAAGTGCTTTTGCATCTGCTTTTATTGATAATATTCCCTTTGTCGCAACGATGATCCCTCTTATCAAAGATATGGGAATCATGGGTATGACTAATCTCGATCCTCTTTGGTGGTCGTTATCCTTAGGAGTTTGCTTGGGAGGCAATGGGACGTTGATTGGAGCAAGTGCCAATGTTGTGGTCGCTTCGATGGCTGCACAGCGGGGCAGACAAATTTCTTTTATTGGTTTTATGAAGATTGCGTTTCCATTAATGGTCCTTTCTGTTTTTATCAGCAGTATTTATGTATACTTTCGATATTTGTAAAAAGACAAAATATCAGACAGATACAGTGGAATATAATCTGGCAGATTTTTTATGTATGTATAAGAGTGAAAAGCGACAGGCTATATGAATTTTGCAAAGGTGATTGCAAAATTATCATTTATTTTATATTGCAGAAACAGATAAAAAATTCATATAATAGAATTAGAAATAATTTCCCCTGATATATGGTAGCATGAGATGTTTTTTAACATCTTTGTGGAAGGAGGCGTAAGGTATGAATACTTGGCAAAATGAATTAAAAAACAATATTACAACCGTTTCGGAATTAGCGGCTTTATTGCCGCTGACAAAAGAAGAAATTGAAAAAATGAAAGAATTGATTCAATATTATCCTATGTCTATTTCTCGATACTATTTTTCTTTGATAGATAAGGAGGATCCAGAGGATCCTATTCGAAAAATGTCGGTTCCAGAAGTTTGTGAATTTGACAGTGACGGACTTCTTGATACTAGCGGAGAGGCTTCGAATACGGTTCTTACGGGGATGCAGCATAAATATAAGGAAACGGCATTGATTCTTTCTTCCAACCAATGTGCCATGTATTGCCGGCATTGCTTCCGCAGACGTCTTGTAGGTCTTTCGGGTGAAGAAGTAGCAGATCATATAGATGAGATGACAGACTATGTAAAAGCACATCCGGAAATAAATAATGTTTTGATTTCTGGCGGAGATGCTTTGATTAATTCCAATATTCGCATAGAAGAATATTTGCGGACATTTGTGGAACTTCCTCAATTGGATTTTATCCGTATCGGCAGCCGGGTTCCCGTTACGTTTCCACAGCGGATTATAACTGATGCAGAACTTCAGGATATATTACGGAAATATAATAAGAAAAAGCAAATATATGTGATTACTCATTTTAATCATCCAAAAGAATTAACAGGACAAGCGCAAGAAGCCGTACAAATATTGCAGGAGACGGGAATTGTTGTAAAAAACCAGACAGTTCTTATGCGGAGCATCAATGATAAAGCGGAGATATTGGCAAGATTGCTGCGTAAACTTACAGCATGGGGAATTGTACCTCATTATATTTTCCAGTGTCGTCCCGTTATGGGAGTGAAGAGTCGTTTTCAAGTACCTTTGTTGGAAGGAAGTCGTATTGTTAATGAAGCGAATGCCCAGCAAAATGGACTGGGGAAAGTTGCTGATTATACCATGTCGCATGTTACGGGAAAAATACGCATTCTTGGATTAAATGATGCAGGAAACATGGTGTTTCAATATAAACAAGCTAAAAATTCACATAATATAGGGAAAATATTTACTAAAAAGCTTTCAGTTGATGAAAAATGGCTCGAAGATATATGATGTAGTAGTACAAAACGGCAAGAGGTTGTAACTGTACAATCTCTTGCCGTTTTTATTATGTTTTTTGCTGCTATGGCAGTAATATATTATTATAGTTCACTATGTGTTATACATACAGGTCAGCATATAATCTAGGTATTTTGGCATACATGTATGTATTGTCATATATGCAGTTAGTTCCATACTTCATTTGCAATTTCTTTGACGAGTGCAATTTTTTGCCATTGTTCTTCTTCTGTCAATATATTTCCTTCCTCTGTGGATGAAAACCCGCATTGCGGACTAAGACAAAGCCGGTCTAAGGGGATAAATTGTGAAGCTTCTTTTATCCGGGAAATAATAGCGGCCTTATTTTCCAGTTTTGGTTTTTTTGAGGTAATTAAGCCTAATACAACTATTTTATTATCAGAAACATCTTGCAGAGGGGTAAAGTCACCAGACCGATTATCATCAAATTCCAGATAATACCCGGTTACATTTTCTTTTCCGAATAATATTTTTCCTACAGGTCCATAACCACCGCTGGTAGCCCATGTAGAATGATAATTTCCGCGGCATACATGGGTGTTGATTATCAAATCTTTGGGGAGATCCGCAATGGAGTCGTTAGTTAATCGCAGGTATAATGCTTGTAACGATTGCATGTTGGTTTCTCCGCCAGATTGATTTTTCCAATACTTTATATCACAGAGCATACCCCAGGTGCAGTCATCTAATTGAAGATTACGACAACCTTCTTCGTATAGAGCAAGAATAAAATCATGGTAGGCTCGTATTAAATCTTGGCAGGCCTCTTCCCTGTCAGGATATACCGTATTTAAATATTTTTCGTTTTCACCCCGCACTAATTCTGAGAAAAATTGAGCAGGTCCCGGAATGGTCTGTCGGCATAAAACGGTATCTCCGGCTATTTGTTTTAAAAACCGGAAATGCGTTAAAAAAGGATGGTTGGCAAAGCGAATTTTACCGATGACTCGGGCAGAATCTGCTCGTGTTTCTTCTCCGTGGAATAGGTATCCGTGATCTAATACCGTGTGTTCAATTCCACTAAAGCCCCACATAAAATCAAGATGCCAGTAACTGCGGCGAAATTCACCGTCTGTTACGGAATGGAGACCGGCGGCTATTTCTTTTTTAACTAAGTCACGTATACATATATTTTCTATTTCCGTTAATTGTTCAATCGTGATTTTATTTTCGGCGAAATCGGATCGGGCTTTTTTTAATGCGGCAGGGCGTAAAAAACTGCCGACGATGTCATAACGGAACGGTGCATGTGTTCGATTTGTTAATACGGTCATAGGGACAACTCCTTTATATAGCAAAAATTTGTTTTAATTAGTTATATGTTGCAGTACACATAATTTTTCTAATGCTGTTTTTAAAATCGTACGCGGACAAGCAATATTTAATCGTTCAAAACCTTCGCCGTCAGGACCAAACATAGCACCGCTGTCGAGCCATAAACCTGCTTGGTTTAATAATATATCTTCACGTTGTGCTTCCGTTAATCCTAATGCACGAAAATCAAGCCAAACTAAATAGGTGCCTTCAGGACAAATAAATCCGATTTGCGGAAGATTCTGCTGCAGAAAATTTTGAGTATACGTAATGTTGTCGTATAAATATATTTTAAGTTCGTCAAGCCAGGGTGCTCCTTCTCGGTATGCCGCTTCGCCGGCGACGAGCCCTAATGTATTTAATTGGCTATATCCCGTTTTTGTGATTTCTTTTTTAAACTTTCGCCGTAATATAGGATTGGGAATAAAAATGTTGGATAACTGCAAACCAGCAAGATTAAAGGTTTTACTGGGAGATGTGCAAATGATAGTATTTTGTTCATATATTTCACCAAGGGATGCAAATACGGTATGTATATGATTTGGCCAGACAAAATCTTGATGAATTTCATCTGCGGCGATACATACATGATGAGATAAGCAAATATCGCCCATTTGGATTAGTTCTTCTTTTGTCCATACACGGCCGCCGGGATTATGTGGATTGCAAAGCAGAAATAATTTGACATTGTTTTCAATTATTTTTTTTTCGAAATCGTCAAAATCAATTTTGTAACTGCCATTTTTAAGAATTAGCGGGCTGTTTACAACGTTTCGGTTATTATCTTGAATAACTTCGCTGAACGGATAATAAACCGGTTGTTGAATCAGTATGCTATCTCCCGGTTTTGAGTAAGCACGTACTGTCATGGCTAATGCAAAGACGATGCCCGGGGTCTGGATAATCCAATTCTTTTGAATGGTCCAATGATGACGCGTTTGGAACCATTTCTTGAGAACGTTATAAAATCGGTCGGGGTCGGCTTCACTGTAGCCGAATATGCCATGATCAATACGAGCATGTAATGCATTTAAAATGCAAGGTGCTGTAGGAAAGTCCATGTCGGCAACCCAAAATGGCAGGACGTCGGCGGGTTTGTTTCGTCGGACAGCCGCATCATATTTTAAGCAATCTGTACCTTGGCGATTTGTTACGTTATCAAAATTCATAAGAGTCACTCCTTTTTGGTTATGCCAGTGCTTGTTTTAAGTCGGCGATCAAGTCGTTTACATTTTCTAAACCGACAGAAAGACGCAATAATTTTTCGTTGATGCCTTTGGCAAAGCATTCTTCTTTGGGAACATCGCAGTGTGTTTGCAGCAGCGGATAGGTGATCAATGATTCCGTACCGCCCAGACTTTCTGCAAACAGAATCAGTTTGACCCGTTGCAGAAGATTTACAGCCGTTTCTTCGGTATCTACTTCAAAGGAAATCATGCCGCCGAAGCCGGTTGCCTGCTTGGTGTTGATTTCATAGCGGGGAGAGGAAGCTATCCCGGGATAATATATTTTCCGTATAGCCGGCTGCTTACTCAGCCATTTAGCGATGCGCAGCGCAGAGGCGGCATGGCGGTCCATCCGCAGCGGCAATGTTTTCAGACCGCGGCTGACGACCCAACAGTCGAAGGGAGATAGACAGGCGCCGATCGTTTTATGGAGAAAATGCAGCCGTTCGGCCTGTTCTTTATGAGCGGTGACAAGAAATCCTGCTAATACATCGTTATGTCCGGCCAGATATTTTGTGCCGCTGTGGACGACGATATCGGCACCTAAGGTAAGCGGTTTTTTGAAAATAGGGAGTTAGGAAGGTATTATCGACGATGACCAGAATATGGTATTTATGGGCTAACTCGCAAATGGATTTAATATCGGTAATCTGCATCGTCGGGTTGGAAGGTGTCTCTACGTAAATCGCCCGGGTGTTTTTTTGGATAGCCTCTTTGACTGCATGCAAATCGCCGGTATCGAGGGCCGTAAAGGACAAGCCGTTCTTCTGGGAAATCTCATTGAAAATACGGATGGAACCTCCATATAAGTCGGCCGAATAGATGATGTGGTCGCCGGGCTTGAACAGTTCCAAGACGCAGGAAATAGCGGCCATGCCGGAAGAAAAAGCTAACGCGTCACACCCTTGTTCCAGCAAGGCCATGGTTTTTTCCAACTGTTCCCGCGTGGGATTTTGGGAACGGATATAGTCATAGCCGGTGCTTTGTTTGACGCCGGGATGAGCGAACGCCGTGGATAAATAAATAGGAGTTGTTACGCTCCCTGTTGAATCGGGATGATAGCCGCCGTGAATGCAATCTGTTTCAAATCTCATAGAATAAATGCCTCCTTAATAAAATGGACAATAAAAAGACGCCATGGCAGATGGCGTCGCAAAAGAGCGGGTGCGTGTTCATCTGCCGGATAAAATCCGCTGGAATTGGCACCTTCCCGTATGGGGGTTGCCGCAGCGTCATAGGGCCAGTCCCTCAGCTGCTCTGGATGAAAGAGTCGTATTGTATTATAAAAAATCATAACACAATATTAAGTTGTGTGAAGCATTATGATAGTCAAATTTTTTAAGTACCTCATAGTGCAGATCTCCTTGTGGGAACAAAAGAATGTAATAAAAAAAACGTCATCGACGGATGACGTAAATACAAAGGTATATACTAATATCATCGGTCAGGAAGAAATCCTGCTGGAATTGGCACCTTCCTATCAAGGAGGTTGCCGCAGCGTCATAGGGCCAGTCCCTCGGCTGCTCTGGATGAATATGTAATTGTGGTTATCAGACTACACTATTGCAATTCATTTGTCAAGAGGAAAACTATATTATGCAGAAATATAGGGAGCCTAGTGGTTAATATTACCATTCTATGATTTTTATGGAATTACTATTGCTAGGAAATGATTGATATATACAGTAGTCATTGTTTTATATTATCCTTTGAATACCTGTGTTATAATAAAAATAATAGGGTGAGGACGGGGATTGTACTGGGAAGAAAGGAGAAGATTAGCAGGTGTTATCACATTTGCAGTGGTTAGAGATTAATGATTTAATTTTATTGATTAACAGAACAGAAGATTTAAAAATGATGAGATTGTATTTTTTGGATGCTGTTAGGTTGATATTGCCTTACGATAAGGCTGTTTTTTATCTTTTTACGGAAGAAGAAAATGGTATTATCACTTTGAAAGAGCCAGTTTTTAAAAATTTATCGACTGAAGCCGTAAAAGAGTACGAACGATTGATTAATTCAGATGTTATGGGTCGTCGTGTCATGAATTTGCGACGGACGACGGAGTATAGGAGTAGTGATTTAATTCAGCCAGTTCAAAGTGCAGCTGGAGATTTTTTTACAAAGAACAATATATTTTGGTATAGTGGCATTGTTATGGCGGATAAAGATATTTTATTAGGAGAAGTTATATTTTATCGCAGCAGAGACAAAAATGATTTTTCGGATACGGATTTAGAAATATTGAATATTTTAAAGGATCATTTTACCCTTCGCCTTAGCCGTGAGAAGGACAAATGCCTAACTGTAGGACGTGTGAATCCGTTGACTGCATTGGGTTTGACCGAACGAGAGTGCGAAATAACGGAACTCATTATGAGAAAGTTTTCTATTGAAGAAATTAGTGATAAGCTGGTTATCAGTCCATATACGACAAAAAAACACATCAATCATATTTATTGTAAATTACATGTGAAAAACAGATTGCAACTTTTGGATGTTGTACGGAATTGTAAAATTACGAACTAATTATATAGGAAACAGTTATCAAGATGAAATGTGCCCCAGATATTAAGACGATGATTTAATATCTGGGGTACTTTTTATATGTTCATCAAAAGGAGTACAAAAGGAGTATAAAAAGAGTTAATTTAAAAAATATGCTTCTTAAATACTTCTGGAGAGTAATATCATTTAAAATGCCAATTTCATATAATTAATATAACAAATAAGCAAATAAGAGAACCCGATTACTTAGTAATAAAAGTTTGTATAGGTATTTAAGATGAAGACAAAAGATTATAAAAAATTAAATATATAAATGCATACATTATTAAACAGGGAGGTTTAGTATGTCAGCACAACAATATGCAAAGCGTGCCGGAATGACGATTGAGGAGTGGAAGAAAGCCACTAAATTCCGAGGTACAGATTTTGGCTGGGTCATTATGAACATTGGATTGGCTATTGGCGCAGGAACTGTTTTTTTGCCTTTACAGGTGGGTTTGGTAGGGATTTGGGTATTTATTTTAGCGGCTATTATAGGGTATCCGATTTTGTACCAATTCCAAAAGCTATATATTGACGTGTTAGTAGAATCACCTAAGTGTGAAGATTTTGCCGGTGTTATTTCAGGGTATTTAGGGCGAAGTGCAGGACTGTTGTTAGGGGCCTTATATTTTATTATGATGACTATTTTGATTTTTTTGTATTCAACAGCATTGACAAATGATAGTGCTTCATTTTTACAGACTTTTGGTGTGACACAAGAATTGCTTTCAAAAAATATTTTCTATGGGTTAGCCATCATTTGTTTTATGGTAGCCATTGCTTCCCAGGGAGAAAAGTTATTATTTAAAGTATCGTCTGCGATGGTTATTACTAAGCTGTGTGTTATTGCATTGCTGGGACTTGTTATGGTACAGTATTGGAATTTAGCTAATGTCCCGGCATTTCCAGAAGCAGGATACATGATTAAACAGAGTATTATTTTGCTGCCTCTTGTAGGACTTTCTATTACGTATTTAGGGAGTCTGAGTCCATTGGTTATTTATTACCGAAATCATACAGAAAATAAAGTTGTAGCTCACTATTTGTCATTACGTGCCAGCAATATAGCATATGTTGTGCTCCTGGTTGTTATCCTATTTTTTGCCTTTTCCTTTAATTTAGCGATTAGTCATGAACAGTCGGTACTTGCATACAAATCCAATATCTCCACATTGGCTATTGCAGCGAAGAATATGGATGGATCTCTAGTTAAAATTTTGAGCCTGATTCTAAATATATTTGCTATTGCTACCGCTTATTTTTCCGCATTTCTTGGATTTCGTGATTCTTGTAAGGGATTTGCCTTAAATATCTTGCAGCGATTTATTCCGGAAGATAGAATCAATATGAAAGCAATTAAATACGGAACGAGCTTATTTTGTATTGCTAGCTGCTGGGGGGTTATCATCCTGAATGCGCCGATTCTTACGATGGCAAATATTCTGGGACCTGCTATGGGTATTATTGGTTGTTTGCTGCCGGTATTCTTAGTGTATAAAATGTCGGAATTCAAAAAATACCGGGGCTGGCCTTGTTATACAATTACTATTATGGGAGTGTTGCTGCTTATCTCGCCATTCTTGGCCTTGTTCTAACATAAGCATAATTAGGTCTCAGCAATAATTGCATATATCTGCTAGTTTATTCGTGAAGTGAGTTCGAAAGGAGATTTTTTATTATGGAAAAAGGTTCTTCTACGATTTATGCACATACCGGTAATGGTGAATTGTGCTATGAAATGAATAAGGCATTGACGGTGCCGGAAACATTTCCGTTATATTTGTCCTCGGCATATATATTTGATTCTATTGAGCCTATTGATAAAATTATAGATGAAGGAGCCCCAGGATATGCATATTTTCGCCTTGGCAATCCAAATGCCGACGCAACAAGTCGTATCTTAGCTGCTGGTGATGGAGCAGAAAAAAGGATTGATGTTTTCATCTGGAATGGCAGCTATTACAACGGCATTGCTGACCGTTTTAAATCCAGGTGATCATATTGTTGCATCGCCGGTTATTTACGGCGAAGCATATTACTACTTACAATATGAATTGAAACGCTGGGGGATTGAAACGACCGTTTATTGATTTTTCGACACAGAATCCAGAAGATTACATTAAACCCAATACGAAGGTTATTTATGGGGAAACTATTGCGAATCCGCTCATGTCGGTACCAGATATTAGAGAGTTGGCGGATATAGCTCATCGACATAATGCCTTGTTATATATTGATAATACATTTGCCACATCAATTATAGCTCAGCCCATTAAATTGGGAGCTGATTTAGTTATTTATAGCGCAACTAAATATTTGGGGGGACATGATGATATTGTGGGTGGAGCCGTCGTGGGTTCGGAAAAACTTATCAAGAAAATAAATTTCTACCTTGGTTTGTATGGACCCACATTGGGAGCTACAGAAAGTTGGCTCTTAGCCCGCAGTTTACGGACACTGCCGATTCGTGTTAAAGCGATGTCGCAGAACGGACTGGCATTGGCAAAATTCTTGAGTCCCATCCAAAGATTGAAAAGGTCTACTATCCGGGATTGGAATCTTCTCCATCTCATGTGTTAGCGGATAAACAATTTGAAGGTAATGGGTATGGCGGTATGTTAAGTGTCAATATAAAAGGTGGCGAAAAAGAGGTAAATACGTTGATTAAGGGATTGAAAATAGTACGTTTTGTACCAACGTTAGCTGGCGTAGGAACAACACTTACGTATCCACCTAAGGCTTCACACCGTGACCTTAGCGCCGCTGAATTAAAAGCGATTGGGATTACTTATGGTCAGATTCGCTTGTCATCTGGATTGGAAGATACAGAGGATCTCTTAAATGATTTTGATCAAGCATTGGCGAAAGTGTAGCGGAAAATATGATAGAAGGAGATTAATAACTAAAGAAACAAGTATTGTTCTGTATATGTAAAGAATGGTTATAACAAGACAGGCACATGGTGAAACCGGGCTAAGTAAAATTTCACTATGTGCTTGTTTTGATTTAAAACTAAATTTAAATACTATATAATTGTTTTATGTAAAAGTATAAAGAGCAGTGATTATAACAAGTATAAATGTATGCCTGTTGTTTATAAAAAATATGAGTGATAGCGAGTGAATCTGCGAGAATAGGAAATATGATAAAACGTTATTGATACCATATTGGTTAAAAAATTCTTGTTATTGCCATTTACTTATCAAGAAAATTAAAGAATTTTCTTGACAAATGATTGAATAACGTGTACCATATCGGTAAACATTAAAAATGCAATGACCAAAACAAGTATACATATACTAGTTTCCTACAGAAAACGCGAGTCATCGGCTGAGAACTTGCGGGAAAAACGGATATGATAGAATGCCTTTGAGAGCAGATTGATTGAAGATAGTAGATCTAATCCGGTTGCCGCCGTTAATGGAAATTAGTTTCAGCGAGTGCTGTAAACAGAGTGGAACCACGGACCACCGTCTCTGATAATAGAGATGGTGTATTTTTTTTAACCGTCTATTTTATTTATACTAGTATAAGTAAATATAATTAATACGATTTAAAATAAAAACATCATGAACTTTTATATTGGTAATTAGTAGTAAGGAGGACACATGGTGAATATTAAGGAAAAAGTTGCTGTCGTTACAGGAGGAAGTCAGGGGATTGGTAGAGCTACAGCTCTTAATTTGGCAAGTCATGGAGCTTATGTAGTAATTATTGCGAGAAATGCTGCTTTATGTGAAAAAACTGTTCAATATATTAATTCTTATTATCCACAAAGAGCGTCCTATTATGTATTGGATATTACTAATCAGGAAAAAGTGAATTTTACTATAAAAAAAATTTATCAGTGTTTTGGTCACATTGATATTTTAGTAAATAACGCAGGTGTTTGCAGTCTTTCCTTGCCATTTGAAGAGTTATCGATTGAAAATTGGAATTATGTTATGAATGTTAACACAACTGGGCTTATGTATTGTGTCAAAGCGGTTATCCCCATATTAAAAAAGCAATATACTGGAAAGATTGTGAATGTGACATCTCTTGCTGGTGAAGTTGGAGGTATTGCTACATCTGCTGATTATGTTGCAAGCAAAGCGGCTATTATAGGAATAACGAAATCGTTAGCTCGTTACTTAGGGCCTTATAAAATCAACGTTAATGCAGTTGCTCCTGGATATGTAGCTACTCGTATGACTGAAAAAATGTCAATCCCTTTAGATACTATTCCCCTAAGGCGTATTGCGACTCCAGATGATATAGCAAGAGGAATTACATTTTTAGCATCTGAGGATGCTGATTATATTACGGGTATAACATTGGATATAAATGGTGGAATATATATGAAATAATTTAATATAAGAATTTTGGAATTTTAATTTGGGCCCAGTATGATAAAAAGGAGGCAATGAGCAATGAATATCGTTATTGTTGGTGGAAATGATTGCATGGTATGCAGATATAAAAATATTTGTAAAAAATTTGATCGAAAAGCTAAAATATTTACACAAGTACCAGGCAATTTTAAATCTAAAATTGGATCGCCTGATTTAATTATATTATTTACTAATACCGTAAGTCATAGCATGGTACATTGTGCCTTAAAAGAGGCACAAAAGAAAAATACCGTTGTCCTTCGGTCTTATACCAGTAGTTCGACTGCATTAAAGACACTATTAATGGATCATTTTGAAAACATAAATTTGCAAAACCATCATGATGGACAAATATATGTTAGATAAATAATTTGAATAAGTCGATGGGCTGATACGATTCTAATCAACGGGTAATAAAAAATATGAATGTTATCTATTTTATAAAGTAAAAAATATTTTTATGTAAAAAATAAACTTGACAAAATACAATAAAAAGTGTACCATATTGATAAACATTAGAAATGCGATGATTAAAACAAGTACATTGTATAAAGATACTACAGAGATGTGAGCCATGGGCTGAAAGCTTGCAGATGTCAGATACAATGGAATGCCTTTAGGAGCAGAACGGTTGAACTTAAGTAGACCGTATCCGGATGCCGCCGTTAACGGAAATAGTGCAGCGAATGCTGCAAACAGAGTGGAACCACGGACCACCGTCTCTGATAGTAGAGATGGGGTCTTTTTTTGTATCTTTTATTAAGCAAATTATGGGAGGACATGACATGGATGCACAAGAAAAATACGAAAAACTGCAGCAAATATTGCAAAATATGCAGAGTGTAGTAATTGCTCTTTCCGGAGGTGTAGATAATGTCTACTGCGCAAAAGCCACTTTTTGACACGGCAGCCATTTTAAGGCCCGTTTTACTTTCCACAGTAGTAAATGTATGTAAAATAAAATTGGCGTACACTGAATAGCCTGGAGTTTTCCCAGGTTCAGTGCCAAAATAGACAGCGCGATCACGCTCTGTGTCGTTTCTTTCAGATATGTTCTGATTTGGCTAAGGCCAAACCGACGTTTTGCTAAGCTGAAGGCGCGTTCTACTTCCACGCGATCACAATTGTCTTTGTATTCCAACCGTCTGTCTCTGACAGCATCTTTCTTGGGACGTCCCAAAACAGGTCCCGACAACCGGATACCTCTTTCTTTACAATATGCCAGGTTGAGACGGTTGCGGTAAATCTTATCGGCCAACACCCGTTCTGGATAATGACCATACCGTTCATGGTATCGTTCGATTTCTTGTGGCAGCAACGTGCTTTCATTATAGGTTTCAAAACTCTGTTGTTCTAACCGTACCATGCCGTTCACGACGCTGATGTCCAGTTTGGCGCCAAATTCTACAGGCGCTTTGACTTTGCCACGCACAATTGGCCGCAGAAAAGGCTGCCGTAAGTTCACAATGCGGTGTTCGATGCGATGAATATGATGATCATACATGTGTTTCTGTTGTGCATACATCTGTTGAATCACGACTAGCTGTTGTTGATACTTGTGTGCCAGCTGTCTGCCGTCTTGTAACAGATTGGCGATATACCGTTGGTCTCTAGCAATGTATTGCAATTGCTTGCGAATGCCATGCCGCAGTTTCCTCGCCTTGTTTTTCTTGGAGCGGACGATGTTCAAATAGTCCTTCCGGGCTTTCCGGCAATAGGTCCGCGGTTTCTTTCCATCGGTGGGAGTATGCAGCACAGTGATGATATGTTCCAGCTTTTCTCGTCCTTCATTCAACAATTCCATATCCCTGGGATATTTGATACGAGATGGCGCACAGGTAGCATCAACAATCAGCGTCCCTTCCTTGTCGGAGATAGACGGCGGCGTATCATCATGATGAGAGTCATCTTTCTTGTCTGTGTCTTTTTCGGTGTGCTGCGGCGCTTGTTTGGCAGTTTCTGCCTGTTGGATAATGAAATTGTTGATGGCTTCCAACCGTTTCGGCGTCAGGCGTTTACGAAACCGTGTCATGGCAGACGCATCAAACGGCGCTTTATATTCATAGCCAAGCAAACCGCAGAAATATTGCAAATAGGGGTTTTCCTTGATTTGTTCGACGGTTTCTTCATCCGAGTACCCGTATTCAATTTGAATGAGCAACGCGCCTAGTGCCATTCTGGCAGGCTTGGCTACATGTCCTTTGAATCCTTTGAACAGTTTTTTATATTTCTTTTCTACCAAATCCCACGGGATGAATTCTGCTTTCTTGATCCAACGATTGTTCGGATCCATTTGTAATCCCAAGGGTTGATTAAAATCTTCGAAGGAAAGTTGTTTAGAAGGAGTTTTATACATTTTACGTCACCTGTGTGCAAGGATTTTGAGCTGTTTTCCACCATACTCATGCACTTATTATACTACGAAACGCTGATGAATACTGCAGTTATGCACACTATTGGTTTGTGCAGTTTACATTAGATAGTACGTTTTTATCATATGCAGCACATCTTGTATTAGGGGGTAATGCTATTGCTATTACAGCGGTATCGCCTACTTTTCCCAAGCGAGAAGAAAAAGATGCAAAAAAAATGGCAAGGGAGATAGGAATTCAACATTTACTAGTGCAGACAGCAGAATTTGATAATGATGATTTTGTTAAAAATCCTCAAAATCGTTGTTATATATGTAAAAAAATACGTTTTGAATCACTCGTAAAATGGGCTAAAGAAAATGATTATAAATGGGTTATTGACGGAGGAAACGTAGATGATTTGGATGATTATCGTCCAGGGATGAAAGCATTGCAGGAGTTAGATATAGTTCGCAGCCCTATGATAGAAGCAGGACTTCAAAAAAAGGATATTCGCCAGCTTTCAAAATATGTTGGACTTTCTACATGGAATAAACAGAGTGCAGCTTGTCTTGCCAGCAGATTTTCCTTACGGAATTCCATTAATTCCTAAAAAACTCGCAATGGTAGAACAAGCTGAAGAATTTCTCATTCCTTTATTGCAAGGGGGAAATTTGCGGGTACGATATCATGATGGGGGCGCACGCATTGAAGTGGATCAAAGCAATATGAATATTGTATGGGAAAATAAGGATAGTATCGACCAAACGTTAAAACAATATGGATTTCATTATGTAGCATTAGATTTGGCTGGGTATAGAATGGGAAGCTTAAATATTATTGATACGTAGGTGAAAAACTACATTTATTTTTTTGATATAATTCTTAAAAATAAACATATGGACATATATAAGTAAATGCCATGACCAAAACAAGTACACGTATTCTAGTGTCCTACAGAGAACGCAAGCCCATAGGCTGAGAGCTTGCGGGAAAGACAGATACGATGGAATGCCTTTGAGAGCAGAACGACCGAAGATAGTAGGCCGAATCCGGTTGCCGCCGTTAATGGAAATAGTTGCAGCGATTGCTGTAAACAGAGTGGAACCACGGACCACCGTCTCTGATTGTAGAGATGGTGGTTTTTTGTCTCTATAAAGAGTGATTATATTACATCTAAATTAAACGAGGAGGTGGAACAATGGAATCCATTACGAAAATCATATGTTGCGGGAAAATATAATTAATGTTATGACACTGTAATTTCATAACATACAACCAAAATCATCAAGAGCAGCAGAGGGACTGGCCCAATGAAGCTGCGGCAACCTCTGAAACAGAAAGGTGCCAATTCCGACAGAATAATATCTGACAGATGAGTCATATTATGCGCGTATTTCATACGTGTTTTTGTGGCACCGTCTGTATAGCAGAGGGTGTTTTTTTATTCAACGAATGTTTTAGGAGGCTGATCTTTATGAGTGAAAATCGACAGTATAAATTTGAAACCTTGCAATTGCATGTAGGACAAGAAGCGGCGGATCCGGCAACAGATTCGCGAGCGGTACCTATTTACCAAACGACATCCTATGTGTTCCATAATTCTCAGCATGCGGCAGATAGATTTGCATTAAAGGATGCAGGAAATGTATATGGACGATTAACGAATCCAACGGAAGATGTACTTGAAAAAAGAATTGCGGCATTAGAAGGTGGCGTGGCGGCTTTGGCGACTGCCTCCGGTGCCGCGGCTGTGACATATTCTCTGCAAGCTTTGGCACATGCAGGGCAGCATATTGTTGCAGCGACTACGATATACGGTGGTACATATAATCTGTTGCAGCATACTTTCCCCAATCAAGGCATTACAACTACTTTTGTGGATCCTACGAAAGGCGTACACGGATTTGAAGCTGCCGTACGGGATAATACGCGAGCCATTTTTATTGAAAGTATAGGAAATCCGAATGCAAATCTTATTGACATTGAATCGGTTGCTGCGATTGCACACAATCATGGAATTCCGTTAGTAGTTGACAGTACCTTCGCAACACCGTATCAGTTAAAACCATTTGATTATGGTGCAGATATCGTGGTTCATTCTGCCACAAAATTCATAGGGGGGCATGGGACAACGTTAGGAGGAATTATTGTTGACGGAGGTCGATTTGATTGGATCAGTTCTGGTAAATTTCCTCATCTTGTGGAACCCAACAGCAGTTATCATGGCTTGAGTTTTGCTAAAGACGTAGGGACGGCTGCTTATATCGTATATATTCGGACACTGCTCTTGCGAGATACGGGGGCGACAATATCTCCATTTAATGCGTTTCTTTTGCTGCAGGGAGTCGAAACATTATCATTACGAGTGGAACGCCATGTAGAAAATGCACTGAGAGTCGTGGAATATTTGAGTAAAAATCCTAAAGTTGTCAAGGTAAATCATCCCGCCATTGTTAATCACCCGGATCATGAGTTTATATAAAAACTATTT
>Ga0268359_11663_pt1 | contig 38143 bp, 38 predicted proteins | sample BioMet11_FD_194416 | JGI IMG/M metagenome (GOLD analysis project Ga0268359, IMG submission 194416) | Sewage microbial communities from Oakland, California, United States - Biofuel 11 (PacBio Assembly) | ecosystem: Engineered > Wastewater > Sewage > Unclassified | place: USA: California | collected...
GGTAGGAAAGAGAAACAACAAAAACTTTATGTTCATGGGATGGCTGGCTATGCTGTCGGCAGTTTTCCTGATGGGATTCTACTGCACACTCGGCGGATATGTATTCAAGTACATGATCGCCAACCTCGGAAGCATGTTCCATGCAAGCTGGGGAGTCAATGCAGATGCGGCAACATACTTTACTACATTTGTAACGAATCAGGGCCAGGCGGTCGTCTGGGCAGTACTGTTCGTAATAGTAACAGCGCTGATCTGCGTCGGCGGAGTATCAGGCGGGATCGAGAAGTTCTGCAAAGTCGGAATGCCTCTGCTCTTCCTCATACTTATTATCATGATCGTCAAAGCTGCACTGCTCCCTGGAGCAAGCGCAGGATTCGCATTCATCTTCAAGCCTCAGTGGTCGGCACTGGCAGGCAAGAGCCTGATTACAACCTTAGGCAGCGCAGGAGGCCAGATGTTCTTCTCACTGTCGTTAGGAATGGGCGCAATGATCACTTACGGATCATACCTCGGCAAGGATAACAACCTGCAGAATTCATCGATCACAGTAGTATTCTTCGATACACTGGCAGCTGTCATGGCGGCATGCGCAGTATTCCCTGCAGTATTCGCTTTCGGACTGGAGCCTGCAGGAGGTCCTGGACTGCTGTTCGTAACGATGCAGAACGTATTCGATTCAATGGGAGCTGTTGGTCCTCTGTTCGGATTCCTGTTCTATCTGCTGACAACTATAGCGGGAGTATCTTCATCGATCTCACTGCTGGAGGTTGCAACAGTATCTATTCAGGAACTCACCGGAAAAGGCGAGCTCAAAGACGGATGGGGCAGAAAAAAGGCTATTCTCGTAAGTTCGACAATAATCCTTGTTCTGAACATTATAGTAGCTGCAGACGGACTCGGCGGGACAGGAATGCCTCAGCCTCTCGGATTCTGCTGGCTCGACTTCTTCGACCTGTTCTCAGAAGGACTGATGATGCCGTTCGGAGCACTCGTAATGGCACTGATCATAGGCTGGATCACAGGAAAGGATGCAGTTATGGCAGAAGCTACACTGGAGGGAGAGAAGTTCCCTGCAATCAACTTCTACATGTTCTGCACGAAGATCGTCGCACCTATCGGAATGGCATTCATTCTCTTAGGCCAGATCGATTCGTTCTTCAGTCTCGGACTCTTCAGCTAGAAGAATCATTTTAACAGAGTAACACAGTAATAAAACCGGCGGACTTTATGTCTGCCGGTTTTGTGATATAATGACATCATGAGTAATAAAAAAGTAAACAAACCAAAAGTACTAATATCGGGAGTATGTGACACAGGAAAAGTCACAAATGATCTGGGATTTATCGGCGATGCATCGGCAGGATTTTCTGTTGCGGCTCTGCTGATGAAAAAAGCGATACTCTGCGACACAAAGATCCAGAATGTGATATCGGATATTGCAGCGGGCGATATAACTGTTGAAACCAGAGGAGGCGGTACAGCAACAGTAAATGTAAAAAGCGGTATAACACCGTCGGAAGCGGAGCTCATGCACAGCAGCATAGGAAAAGACGCGGTGTATCCTCAAAGAACCGTTTTTGAAACATTCGGCAGGATATACAGAGAAGGAACTGAAGAAGTGCCCGGTGCATTTGAAGGGGCAATGGCGCTGGCTGTAATAGATACTTTCCGGCATGTATCAAAGAATACGCTGACAATGAGCCGCCTGATACCGGGCAGTATTTCCAGAACAATGCTGATGATATTTCCGCTTAACGGTGTCATGTCAGCTGTTATGCTCAGCGTAGACGGATATGATGTCGATGTAGTCACGGAAAACAATCTTGGCAGACTGCCGCATATAATTGTCAACGGAAAGTTTTATAATCCGGAAATAGCAGACAGAATAAATGAGACAGCTTATGCGATCAGATGTCAGAAGGAACGTGATTCTGAAGCGGCAGCGGGCGCTGTTTTGAAAGCTCTGAAGGATGAGCATATTCCGGGGATATTCATCAGGACTAAAGTTCCCGGAAGGGCAGCAGTACTCGGTGTAGGTGTCAGCAAGAGGCATAAGGATTATTTTAAGATTCCTCTGCTGCTCGAAGAAGAAGCGTACAATATGGTCAACATAATACTAAGTGCAGTAAAGCATATATAAAACGGAGGCTGAATGTATTCAGCCTCCGTAATAATACTGATTATTTATGCTGCGGTAGATATCGGCTGTCCCGCCTGATTGCGCAGACGCGTGAATGCATGACTGACGGCAGGGATACTGAGAACTACGACCGTAATGGCACCTTCAACACCAAGGTATGTCAGATTGTACCACAGCGACCATGTCACGGCATTGAAACCGGCAGGGGCATATGCGCCGAAAAATACTATTCCGGAAATGACTGCGCAGCAGTATCTGCAGAACAGCCCTGTCAGATAACAGAGTGTAAGCCCGAACTTCTCGCGGTTTCTGAATACCGCTCCCAGAGCCAGAGCGCCGAAAGCGATAGGATAATCCAGCAGCAGCTGCAGCGGATAGATAACATAAGGATTAAGGATCAGATTCAGAAGTCCCACGCACATTCCTACCATCAGGCCTCTTTTGACACCGTAGAAATAACCGGCCAAAACGATTGGAACCATAGAAAACAACGTAATGCCGCCGCCCTGAGGCATCTGGAAAACGACTATCATGCCCAGAACTGTAGACAATGCTACAAGAATGCCGCATACTACGACTGCCTTGGTATCGTTCTTTTTGGATTTGCCGCTTCTGAGAATAATAAGAAATAATGCGAGAATAACGACAACCGTTATTATCTGGCCGCCTGTGGATTCAAAAAATCCTTGAAGTGATGTTGTATTCATTAAAAAACCTCCCATTCAACATTCACAGGAGGGGAGGATGCAGTACATCCAAATGCTTGCTTCCCTACGCCGGCATTGCCCGGATCAGGTATAGGGTATGCGCTCTTTCAGCGCATCTCAGCGTAAGCTCCCCTAGCTAATAATATTTCAAGTCCGCATATCGCTATGCACACATAATATAGCATTTAAAGGAGATCGTGTCAAATACACAGAAATGAGAATTTCTCGTTATTGTGTTGCTTTTATCCACACTTCAAGTTATCATAATACTATGAAAGTGTTAATTTTTTAACTTTATTATTGCCAAGCCGCTCCACGGCAAAGCAAAAGAAAGGATCACAAAAAAATGTACAACAATCTAAAATTCGAAGTAAAAGAAGGCATTGCTTATATCACTCTCAGCAGACCTGAAGCTCTCAATGCGCTCAATACTGAAACATTGAACGATCTGCATGTTGCTTTTCATGAATGCCAGAAAAACGACGAGATCAAAGTCGTTATTCTGACAGGCGAAGGAAAGGCGTTCGTGGCCGGTGCGGACATTGCAGAGATGTGCAAGTTAAATGCTCAGGAAGGCAGAGCGTATATGTACAAAGGTCATGCGGTAATGAATCAGATCGAAGCTCTCCAGAAACCGGTTATTGCTGCGGTCAACGGATTTGCTCTCGGAGGCGGCTGCGAACTCAGCATGGCCTGTGATATCAGGATCGCGTCTGAGAAGGCTCTTTTCGGACAGCCTGAAGTAAATCTCGGCATCATTCCCGGATTCGGCGGAACGCAGAGACTGACGAGACTTGTCGGAAAAGGCATGGCTAAATATATTATAATGCAGGCAAAGAATATCAAAGGCCCGGAGGCCAGGCAGATAGGACTGGTCGAAGATTGTGTCGCTCCTGAAGAACTGATGCCGGCTGCGGAAAAAGTTGCCAGGACGATCATGAGCAAAGCCCCTATAGCAGTTGCTCAGGCTAAAGTGGCGATCAATGTCGGAGCTGACCTTGACATGAAGACAGCTTCACAGTTCGAGATCGAGTGCATGTCAACATGCTTCAGCTCGGAAGATAAGGCTGAAGGCATGACTGCATTTCTGGAAAAGAGAGATGCTGTATGGACAAATAAGTAAGACAGTGCATTTTAGTGATATGAAGAGACCTGCCGGAAGGCAGGTCTCTGAAGTTATGCAAAATAGCTGGTGTATTACCGGTTATCCGAAATCGAAACCAGAAGAGAACCGTGTTCGATCCTGATATGGACTTCATCTTCAGTAAACGGATTTCCCGAACCGAGAGGGAAATCGTATCTGAGCACGGCATCGCTCAGCGGGTATTCCACACCGGACGAAAAGATTCCGCTGACAGCTTCGCTGAAAGCAAAAAGACCGAGGCGCGGACCGTCTTCACCGAGTAAGACAGGAGGATCTCCGTTTTTTTCACGACGCAGAATATCTGCTCTCAGTGTTGTTTCCGCAGGTCCTTCAAGAACAGTTACATAATTGATTCTGTCATACATTTCAACGTGCAGGCCGCGTTTCGAAAAGCCGATAAGATCCTGCAGATTAGCAAGGGTATGATCCAGTCTGCCGCCCAGACCGCCTATTACTGAGACATTTTTATATCCGCCGGAGTGCGCCCAGTCCAGACACAGACCGGTATCGGTATAGTCTTTATGGACCGGAAAAGTCAGATGTCTGATATCGCCGGGAAGATCAGTCTGCAGAGAATCATAATCACCAATTAGAAGATCCGGTACTATGCCGGCTGATACTGCGGCCAGATAACCGTTATCTGCACAGATGACAGTATCTCCGGGTTCCGGAATATATATTTCATCAAGATCACCTTCGATATATGAAGTTATTATTACGCATCTTTTCATGGTTAGATTATACACCGCCGGGAACATCTGTAAAAGACGTAATATAGTTTGACGCTTATTTTAGATAGTTGTATTATGATATGGTAACAATAAAGTGAGGAGATAATATGGAAACATTAAATAGACGGATAATCACTGAACCGTGCACAAACATCAGAGCGCGTGCGCGAATGATGCTGAAAGGGCATTGGAGTACCGCCGTATTTGGCATGCTTATCATGTATGTCTGCATATATTTTCCGAGATGGATACTTGACACGTTCCTGGGAAAAGAGACAAGTCTGGCTGATCTGCTGACGCAGTTTGGATTAAGCTCGTCAAATCTGGCAGGGTTATCGGGACAGGACCTCAGTACACTTCAGTCTACGACTGTGAATATTTCACCGGTTTCAAACATATATATACTGCTTGTGACAGGAACATTCACGTTCGGGATGATCTATATAATGATGATGCTGCTGAGAGCAAGAGCAGCGAGTCCGGGCGACGTATTCACAGGATTTGAGCGTTACGGCAAGACACTCGGATTGTATTTGTATATGGCTCTTCTGGTCATGCTCTGGACTCTGATCCCGTTTGCGGGTCCGGTGCTGGGTATAGTCGCAGGATTCAGATACAGCCAGTCTTTCTTCATTTTATTTGACAATCCGGATATGCCGATACCGATGATCGTATCTATGAGCAAGTATTTGATGCTCGGAAATAAAGGCAAATTATTCGGACTTGAGCTTTCTTTTATAGGATGGATGCTCCTTGCTGCTGTTCCTGCAGGAATTATTTCCGGAATAGCATCAATGGCAGCTGTCAGCACATCTGTTATTGTATTTGCGACTTTTATCGGATGTGCCGGAGAACTCTGGGTCTTGTCATATATGATGGCAGCTCAGGCTATTTTCTATGAAATATTGCTTGGACACATACAGGCAGAAACATATATACCGGGGGTATACTAAAAATGACAGAAAAAAGCAATGAATTTGTGCCGCTTTTATTTGCGGGTGATTATAATGTCTACAGCGTGGCGCGTGCTTTTCACGAGGCATACGGAATAACGGTGACAGATTACGGAAAATTTTATTCGGGTCCCTGCGTGGCCAGCAAGATCATAGACTATCGCGTAAACGAACACTGCGATGAACAGGAAACATTCCTGCAGCTGGTGAACGATTTTGCAGATGAGCACAAAGATAAAAAAGTACTTCTGATAGGATGCGGCGATTCATACGTTGAACTGGCGGCAGCCAATAAAAACAATTTCCGCAGTAATGTCATCGCGCCGTACATCGATGTCGATCTGATGCATGAGCTTATCAATAAAGAAAAATTCTATGCTCTGTGCGATAAATACGGCGTTGATCATCCGGCAACTTTTGTGCACAGAAAAGAAATGGGCATCGACGTGGAACTTCCTTTTGATGCACCGTATATAGTTAAACCTGCAAATGGCATAGAGTACTGGCGGCACCCTTTTGAAACACAGAAAAAGGTCTATCAGCTGGACACATATGAGGAATTTCAGCAGGCGCTGAACGATATTTACGGCGCGGGATACAACGATGCGCTGATAGTTCAGGAATACATCCCGGGCGACGACACATATATGCGTGTTCTCACGAATTATTCGGACAGGAACGGCAAAGTCAAGATGATGTGTCTCGGGCATGTGCTGCTCGAAGAGCATACCCCTCACGGTATCGGCAATCATGCTGTAATAATTACTGAGGAGAACAAAGAACTCGAAGAACAGTTCAGAAGACTGCTGGAAGCGATCGGATACGTTGGATTTTCTAATTTTGACATCAAATATGATGAACGCGACGGAAAATATAAAGCTTTTGAAATCAATACCAGACAGGGAAGATCAAACTATTATGTAACCGGCGCAGGAGCAAATATAGCCCGCATTCTGGTCGAAGACCGAGTGGAAGGCAGGGATATGGATTTCTTTTCCGTAGCGAACGAAAATCTATGGCTCGTCGTTCCGAAGCAGGTCGCTTTTGATTATGTCAGCGAGCAGGAATACAAAGACCGGATGAAGAAACTGTTCGATGCAGGGAAGTTTGTGAATCCTCTTGATTATGCAATAGACAATAAATTCATGAGGAAGCTCAGATTAAAGAAAAACCAGAACAGACATTATAAAAACTTCGCTGTTTATTATCATAAATAGCGAAAAGGAGGAGTGATCAATGGCAGTAATGGATGGAAAGACCCTCGGCGTCATAGGCGGCATGGGCCCCCTGGCAACGGATGTCTTTTATCGCATGGTCATAGATAATACAAAAGCGGAATGCGATCAGGATCATGTCAATATGATAATACTGAATCACAGTTCAATGCCCGACAGAACAGCTGCCATCAACAGCGGAGACACAAAGGATGTTACTGAAAAGCTGGTCCGGGACGCCGAATTCCTGGAAGAGAGCGGGGCATGCTGCATTGCAATACCGTGCAATACGTCGCACAGTCTTCTCCCTTATATAGAAGAGGCGATAAATATTCCGGTGATAAACATGATCAGGGAGGCTGCAGCTGCCGCAAATGAAAAATGCAGCGGATCAGGATCCCGGGTCGGAGTTATGGCGACCGACGGTACTATCAGGACAGGTCTTTATACAGGGGCGCTCCGTGCAATCGGTCTTGAACCGGTGATACCTTCAGAAGCAAATCAGAAACGCATTATGCGCGTGATATATGAAGGTGTAAAAGCGGGGAAACCGGTAGATCCGCTCGATTTCGAGATGCCTGAAGCCGAGTTTGTGAATGCGGGATGCGAATGCGCAATACTCGGATGCACAGAGCTTTCAGCTTACAGGGCGCTGGCCGGCTTGTCGGATTATTTTGTTGACGCAATGGAAGTGGTCGCAAGAAAAGCGATCGTTATGTGCGGAAAGGAGCTTAGATAATTATATGGCAGAGATCCATACTATTTCTGAATATGAAAAATTGCTGCGCGGAGAAGGTCTTGCGGCAGCTGCGGATATCCCGGATTATAAAGCGGAGACAGTCGTGAATTACGTATCATATGATACCCGTGATATGAAGTCCGGGACTCTTTTTGTCTGTAAAGGCGCGCATTTCAAAGATGAATATCTTGCTGATGCGCTGGAACACGGAGCAATAGGATATGTTGCGGAAAAAGTTCATGAAGAAGCGGCAGGCGTTCCGTACGTCATTGTGAACGATATGAGAAAAACCATCGCCGTCATAGCTGATTATTATTACGACAGCGCGTGGAAAGACCTGACAGTTGTCGGCATTACAGGTACAAAGGGGAAATCGACCACGACATTCTTCATGAAACAGATACTTGATGATTATGAGAAGTCGCTGGACAGACCGGAAACGGCAGTAGTATCCGGGATCGATAATTATGACGGTATTGTATGTGAGGAATCCAGAAGGACCACGCCGGAAGCGTTTGAACTGTGGCAGCATTTCAGCAACGCGAAGAACAGCGGGATCGAATATCTTACAATGGAAGTTTCGAGTCAGGCTCTTAAGTATGACCGCACGTGCGGCATCGTTTTTGACATCGGCTGTTTTATGAATATCGGAGAGGATCATATCAGCCCGATCGAGCATCCTACTCTTGAAGATTATATCTCATCGAAGATGATGCTGTTCAGTCAGAGCAGGGCCGCAGTAATAAACAATGATTCGAAATATGCCGGTATGGCGCTGGCTGCCGCCAAAGCATCTCCGTTGACAGAAAAGATACTTACTTTCGGTGAAAAAGAAGGTGCCGACATTGTCGGATATGATGTCACACCGGGCAGAAGCGGAGTTTCCTTCAGAGCAAAATGCGCGGATTTCGATGAGAAATTCACACTCGGTCTGACAGGAACATTCAATGTCAGCAATGCTCTTGCTGCGATAACTATCTCGCACGCACTCGGGATCCCGACAGAGTTCATAAAAAGCGGCCTTCTGAAGGCAAGAGTCGCAGGCAGAATGGAAGTCTTCACGAATAAGGCCGAAGATCTGGCCGTGATCGTAGACTACGCTCACAATCAGATGAGTTTTCAGGCCCTCTTCGATTCGACAAAAAAAGAATATGAAGGCTGGACGATAGAGATAATTTTCGGCTGTCCGGGGAAAAAAGCGCTGGGCAGAAGAAAAACTCTGGGTGAGATCGCCGGGAAGTATGCGGATGTTTCATATATTACGGAAGAGGATGAAGGCGAGGAACCTGTAGATGTTATCAGCAGAGAAATCGCCGGCTATATTGAAGCCATGGACGGGAAGTATGTGATAATAAACGACCGCGAAGAAGCAATAAGGACGGCGATAAATGATGCAGAACCGAACACGGTTATTCTGATAACCGGAAAGGGAAGAGAGACCAGACAGAAGAGGGGGATGCAGTACATCGAAACTCCGAGCGATGTTGATTATGTAGAAAGGTTCATAGCGGAAAAAGAAGGAAAGACAGAATGACAGACACCATCCGTAAGCAATATCAGAAAACAAGTGATCACTCTGGCGGTACAGGCCGGGAAAATGATGATGACAAACGGCGCGGAAGTGTACCGCGTCGAAGAAACGATAGAACGTATATGCCTGGCGTGCGGCCTGAAGGAAGTTGAGGTATTTGCGACGCCAACAGGCATAATCGCCTCGGTGGATTCCGGCGAGGGAAGCAGGAGGCGTATATACAAAAGTGAAACGAGTCCGGAATACAAGGGTCGACCTGGCCAGAGTATCCGAACTCAATTCTTTTTCAAGAATGTTCACAACGACAGAATATTCTCCGAAAAAGGGCATGGATAAACTGAAAGAAATTGACAGTATTAAACCGTATAAGTTGTGGAAAAGGCTTTTCGGAGCCGGTATCATCGCCGCATTTTTCTGCTGGGCGATATCGCATAATGCCGTAGATACAGCGGCGGCCGGGGCTATCGGCATGATGAGTTATCTGTTCTCGTCGTGGATCTCAAAATACAGTATAAATTACTTTATGAACGGAATGATGTGTTCGGCCTTCGCGACATTTTTCGCACTGCTGGCGTATTCTACCGGCTGCGTTTATCATTACGATGCAATCATAATCGGCTCGATCATGATATTCGTCCCCGGTGTCGCGATCACAAATTCGATACGCGATCTGCTTTACGGCGATATGATCTCCGGAGTCGCCAGAATGGCTGAGGCCTGCGTCGTGGCGGTAGCACAGGCCGCGGGAGCAGGTATTATCCTGAAACTGTGGACGATGGGAGGAAGTTTATTATGAGTTTCTTCATATCGGTAATAGTCATGGGATTTGTACCTTCGCTCGGTTTTTCGATTCTTTTTCATGTACCAAAACGTCTGATATTTCCGGCAATGGCAGTGGGCTTCTGCAGTAATGCGGCATATCAGGCCGTGATACATACGAGTGACAACAAAATGATGGCGTGCTTTCTCGGCGCATGTGTTGTAGGCTTTTTCGCCTATTTCATGGCGCGCGGACTTCACGAAGCTTCCACAGTCTTCATCCTTCCGGGGATAATGCCGCTGGTGCCGGGTTCATATATGTATTACACAATGTCTTTTCTGATAGAAAGATCATATTCACAGGCAGCTTCTTCTTTAAGCAGTACATTGCTTATGGCAGGGTCGGTAGCACTCGGTCTTCTGATAAGCGGATCGATACTCAAGATATGCACGAGTTTAAAAAGAAAAGTTCAAAGTCTCTATGAGTGATAAATACTTTGATAATCAAAGTATTTTACTTGATTTTAATTTCTCATATAGTATAATTAATGTGGCCGGATGTTTCGGCCGCATTTTATCAAGGAGCAAAATATGGGTAAAGTCAGGATAACAGAAACCGTTCTCAGAGACGGACATCAGTCGCTCATAGCCACAAGGATGAGGACAAGTGAGATGCTTCCGATCCTTGAGACGATGGATAATGCGGGGTATCATGCAATAGAAATGTGGGGAGGAGCGACATATGACGCATGTCTCAGATTTCTGGATGAGGATCCATGGGAAAGGCTCAGAGCCATCAGAAGAAATGTAAAAAACACGAAGCTTCAGATGCTGCTCAGAGGGCAGAATCTTCTGGGATATAAGCATTATGCTGATGATGTTGTCGATGAATTTGTAAACCGTGCCATCGGCAACGGAATAGATATCATAAGAATTTTCGATGCGCTGAATGATACGAGAAATCTCGAGTCATCGGTCAGAGCCGTAAAAAATACGGCGGACATGCACAGGGATGTGTTTCATATACGATAAGTCCGGTGCATACCGACGAAATGTTCGTTAAGCTCGGAAAAGAGCTGGAGGAAATGGGAGCGGATTCGTTCTGCCTGAAAGACATGGCCGGACTGCTTACGCCGTACAGGACATACGATCTTGTAAAATCGCTGAAAAAAGAGCTTTCGATCCCTGTGGAAATACATACTCATGCGACGAGCGGACTCGGCAGCATGACTTATATGAAGGCCATAGAAGCAGGAGCTGATATAATCGATACTGCCTGTACGCCTTTCTCGGGAGGAACCTCACAGCCGCCGACAGAGCCTATTGTGGCAGCGCTTCGGGGAACCGAATATGATACAGGCATGAACGAGGACCTTTTGAATGAAGTAGCGGAATATTTCAGACCTATACGCGAAAAATATATAGCAAACGGGCGGATGAATACGAAAGTTCTTGGTGTTGATATCAATACGCTGAAATATCAGGTACCAGGCGGCATGCTTTCCAATCTGATTTCACAGCTTCAGGTCGCAGGCGCCGTTGACAAACTGGAAGATGTTCTTAATGAAGTGCCGCGTGTGCGCGAGGATTTCGGATATCCGCCGCTGGTCACGCCGTCCAGCCAGATAATAGGTACGCAGGCTGTGGCAAATGTCATTACAGGTGAGCGATACAAGATGGTTTCGAGCGAAGCAAGGAATCTGGTCAAAGGGATGTACGGCAGGACGACCGTTCCGATCAAAGACGATATAGTTAAAAAAATCATCGGCAGCGAAGAAAGAGTGACATGCAGACCGGCTGACCTTCTCGAACCAGAGCTTGAGAAAGCAAAAAAAGAATGTGCTGTGTTTATAAAACAGGATGAAGATGTTCTGACTCAGGCCTTTTTCCCGAAGACGGCACAGGATTTCTTCAGAAAGAGGCTGGAAAAAGAGTATGCGCTCGACCTTGACCTGCTCGATGAAGAGAACTCTGTTTATCCGGTATAAAAAGAATAATGATTATTGCGGATCCGTTTTATCACGGATCCGTTTTATATTACAGAATCGCAATTGTGACAGTTTGTGAATTGAATTTAAATCCCGGGCATCTATAATAATAAACAAGGTCGTTGAAACGGCCTGGGCATTTGCCGGGAGATGTACACATGAAAACCAGATTTGGCGGTGTGTGTAAGAGTACAGGAGCAGTGATGCTGGCGGCTGCTGTGATCGTTTTCGCCGCGCTGAACATAATTGCAGATACAGATGACAGCGTATCAGCAGAAGCGGTGAGCGTGACGCAGAGTACAGAAGCACAGATCACAAAGGATGAGGCAACTTATGTTATGACCGGGATGGACGGAAATTCCGGAACGGTCGCATTAAACGGCTATGTCGGACAGGGATCATATGCGACAGTCCCTGCTTCGATCATAGTTGACGGTCACAAAATGAAAGTGACAAAACTTATGGCTTCGGCTTTTTCGGGAGAAGAAGCTGCAGGGCTGAAAACAATTGTTATCCGGAGCCGCGTCTTAAGCGAAGTGGAAAAAGGAGCTTTCAGCGGAATATCAGCGGGAACGGTCATAAAGGTACCGTTCAGCAGACTTTCAGAGTACAGGGCCATGATAGAGGCTGCGGGAATACGAGATGATACAGCAGTCATAGGATACTGATAACCAAATAACTCTTCTTAATAAATAACAATGAATAACAACAAACACGACGGAAAAAACATCTGCATAGCAGGTGTTTTTTCGATTTGGCACAAGAATGTTTTGATACTTTCACGTTAACGTGTTATGATTATTTCTGGCAGTTTTACGGAAAGGCGGTTTATATGAATTTGGAAAAGGAAATGTCAGAAGTTCAGCGGAATGATCTGCTGCACGAAAATGATGTTGACGCGGTGATCATAACCGATCCGTACAACATGAGGTATATGAGTGCTTTCGCAGGAGAGGGCTGTCTGTATATCTCGAAAAACAAAAAGGTCCTTATTACCGACTCAAGGTATACTGAGGCGGCGGGTAAGGCGACTTCGTTCGATGTCGCTGAAGAAGGCAGAGGGTCCGCGGTCCGCAGCAGATTTGAGATCATCAGGGACTGTATAGCAGACGATAATGTGAAACGTCTCGGTTATGAGGATCGCTCGATGCTTTGCAGTCAGTTCGCTGATTTCAGCGCTGAGCTGCAGGGAGTCGAATTCATTCCGATCGGCGACAGCGCCGATAAAATGAGAAGAATCAAAAAACCATGGGAAAAAGAATGTCTGGCTAAAGCTGAATCGATAGGCGATGCGGCTTTTTCGCGCATACTTGAAATCATCCGTCCCGGTATGACGGAGCTCGAGACTGCGGCGGAACTTGAATATGCCATGAGACAGAACGGCGGAGAAGGCATAAGCTTTGAAACGATCATAGCTTCCGGCATACATTCGTCGATGCCGCATGCTGTTCCTACAGACAAACAGCTGGAAGAAGGAGACTTCATCACCATGGACTTCGGATGCAAATATCAGGGATATTGCTCCGACATGACGAGGACGATCGTTCTCGGCAAAGCTGCCGACTGGCAGAAAGAGATTTACAGTATTGTATTGAAAGCGAATAAGGCAGTTATTGAAAAAGCTCACGGCGGCATGACCGGAAAAGAAATCGACACCATAGCGAGAGACATCATTACTGATGCAGGCTACGGCAGTTGTTTCGGACACAGCCTCGGACACGGCATCGGCCTGTTCATTCACGAGGAGCCAAACTGCAACCAGCGCGATGAAAGGATCATCGAAGCAGGTATGGTCGAAAGCGACGAGCCGGGAATTTATATTCCGGGCAGAGGAGGCGTCAGGATTGAAGATATGATATATCTTACGGAAGACGGCCTGGAAGTATTATCGCATTCACCGAAAGAATTGATTGAGCTATAGGAGGACAATACAATGGAAAGAGAAAACGCATGGAAAAAATACAGCGATGCCGATATGGAAAAGGTATTCGCATTCAGTGAAGAATATAAAAACTTCCTGACAAACTGCAAGACAGAACGTGAGGTCACGGATTTCACAGTCAAAGAGATCGAAGCGGCCGGATACAGAAATATCGACGTTCTGATCGAAAACGGAACAGCGCTCAGGGCAGGAGACAAAGTCTATGCCAATAATATGGGCAAGGGAATCGCCATGTTTCAGATCGGCAGCGAATCTTTTGAAAAGGGCATGAACATTCTGGGAGCCCATATCGATTCGCCGCGTCTCGACCTGAAGCAGAATCCTCTGTATGAAGACACCGACCTTGCGCTTTTTGAGACGCATTATTACGGCGGCATCAAAAAGTATCAGTGGACTGCAAGACCTATGGCGATCCACGGTGTTATCTGCAGGGAAGACGGAACCAAGGTCACGATTTCAATAGGAGAAGATCCTGAAGATCCTGTACTCGGAATTTCGGATCTCCTGATACACCTTGCGGCAAAGCAGATGGATAAAAAGGGCTCGGTCGTAGTTGAAGGCGAGGATCTCAATGTGCTCGTCGGCAGCATGCCGGTCAAAACTGAAAAAGATGCTGAAGATGAGGAAAAGGAACCTGTAAAGGCGATGATACTCAAGATCCTGGAGGAGAAATATGGAGTAGAGGATGCCGATTTCGAGTCGTCCGAACTTGAGATAGTCCCTGCGGGACCTGCACGCGACTACGGCCTTGACAGAAGCATGATCATGAGCTACGGACATGACGACAGAGTATGTGCATTTCCTTCATATAAAGCAATGCTGGAGCTTCCGGAGACTACAGACAAAACATGTGTATGCCTGCTGGTCGATAAGGAAGAAATCGGCAGCATGGGCGCGACTGGGATGCAGTCTATGTTTTTCGAGAATACTGTGGCGGAAGTAATGAATCTCTGCGGTGATTATTCGGAGCTCGGTCTCAGAAGAGCGCTGAGAAATTCCAAAATGCTTTCATCAGATGTCAGCGCGGCATTTGATCCTAACTACCCAAGCGTCATGGAAAAGAACAACTGTGCATACCTCGGCAAGGGCCCTGTGTTCTGCAAGTACACAGGCGCAAGGGGGAAAGCCGGTTCCAATGATGCGAATGCCGAATACATTTCGGAGATAAGAGCGATATTCAATGAGGACAATGTATCTTATCAGACAGGTGAACTCGGAAAAGTAGATGAAGGCGGCGGCGGCACTATCGCGTACATTATGGCGAACTACGGCATGAATGTCATCGACAGCGGAGTCGCGGTGCTAAACATGCATGCACCAAATGAGATCATCAGCAAAGCCGACATTTATGAAGCCCTTATGGGATATGTGTCGTTCCTGAAGAATATAAAATAAAAGCATATATTTTTTCATAATCAAACTGCCGCAGCTGATCATATCATTATGATCAGCTGCGGCATTGCTGTTATGTTACCTTTGCAATTCCCGGCTTTGTTCTCTGTTAAGTTTGTCTCACCGTTCATCCTGCGGACCGCACTGACTTTTCTGCAGGACAATATGCGGGATAATAAAGGACCAAAAAGGCCGCATTCTCGGGATCCGGGTTGGATCGCCGGGCATGCAGCCTTCAGGTCATATATATGTTTTAATTATTACTTGTTTGATCTTCTCCAGATGTTCATTTTCTCAGCTTCTGCGATGAGCCCTTCACGAGTGTCCGGATGAGCGATGCTGATAAGATTTTCAGCGATCTCCCATGTGGATCTGCCGGCGAGGTTCACGATACCGTATTCTGTTACGATGTACATGGCCTGGTTCCTCGGATCCGTAGTGATGCTGCCTTCGCGCATGCGCGGAACGATCCTTGACTTTGTTTCACCTGTTTTTTTGTCCGTGAATGAAGATGACATGCAGATGAAGGCCTTGCCGCCTTTGGACATGTGCGCACCTGTCAGGAAGTCGAGCTGTCCGCCTGTGCCGGAAGCTGTCTGGTGCCGGAAGCTTCTGCGCAGATCTGCCCGAAGAGATCTATTCAATGCAGTTATTGATCGACATCATATTATCGTTCTTTGCCATGTTGTACGGGTCGTTGCAGTAATCGATAGGTGCTGATACAGTCCCGGATTTTCTCTGGCCCACTCATACAGCTCGCTGCTGCCCTGAGCAAATCCGAAAACGGCCTCTGCCTTATCGATGTTCTTCTTGCTGTTTGTGATTTTGCCGGCCTGGAACATCTTGTAATATGCATCTACGAGCATTTCGGTATGGATACCAAGATCCTTCAGATCAGAATCAGCGATAGCTGCTCCGATCGCATTAGGCATACCGCCTATTCCGAGCTGAAGCGTAGATCCGTCTACGATCTCAGGGACTACGTATGATGCAACAGCCTTATCTATTTCAGAAGGCTCTCCTGCGGCAGGAAGTGTAGGAATAGCAGGGCTAGATCCCTCTACAACAAAAATTCACTTCCGAAATATGTACACATTCTTCCTTTACCGCCGTATACCCATGGAAGACTGGTATTTGTTTCTACGATGATTACATCTGCGCAGTCGAGAATGGCTCTTGTTGCGGAGTTGGTGATCGAGAAATTGAAATATCCTTGTCGTTCATAGGTGTGGTCATGATCATAGCTACGTTTACATGCAGATTTTTCCTGTAATGCATAGGCAGATTTCTGTACAGAAGAGGTTCAAAATAAATATTCTTTGAACCTTTCTTGATCAATGTTTTCTGATATAGCTGGTCCAGTGGCCAGTCCATGTATGTCAGATGCTCGCCTGTCGTATCGGCTTCAAGAACCTTTCTCGGCGTCGAAGTGATACCGGATCTGATCTTGAGATCCTCCAGTTCAGGCAGTCTCTTTGCAAGCGCGTCGTCCAGATCGATAGGAATGCCGAAAGCCAGACTGTAATCCACCCAGTCTCCGGATTATGACGCATTTCACCGCTTCGTCAGCACTGACGAGTTTGCTTTGATACTCTTTTTGAACGTCCATCATGGTATGATTCTCCTTGTAAAAATTGTGTTTAGTTGATAGTGAATATTTTGATAACTGATTTATATCCGGTCCGGGACCGAAACATTTACTATTATAACGTATTTCCGCGGAAAAAACAGCATCATAAGATATTTTTTTAACAATTGGACATAATGGTGATTTCGTGTACAATAGAAGAACAGTTATCATGTGATTTGAAGGGAACGCATCTATCATGACAAAGGAAAAAATCTGCATCTATTCCAATAATACCGACGTGTCCAAAGATACGGAAACGCTGCTGAGAGACAGGTTCGAAAAAGCAGGCATTGTAGCTCAGAATATAGTAGAAGAAGATACAGACCTTCTTGTAGTAATAGGCGGTGACGGTTCAATGCTGTCTGCCGTTCACAAATTTGAATTTCCGCAGGTGCCGATCATCGGTATAAATACGGGACATCTGGGGTTCTTTCAGGAACTTGCAACCGGAAGATGTATCAATGTTTATAGAAAAATATGAGTCAGGCGAGTTCAATATACAGAAATCATCGGTCGTACAGGCTGAAATATATGCCGGAGGGAAACTCGACGTACTGAAAGGGCTGAACGAAATCGTTATCAGAGGATCACATTCATATTCGACACATCTGACGATTTCCATCGGCGACAGTTTTATAGAGAATTTCAGCGGAGACGGCATTCTGGTCGCATCTTCCATCGGGAAGTACAGCTTACAATTATTCAGTCGGCGGTTCCATTGTTGATCCGCGCATCGATGTGCTGCAGGTCACACCTATCGCTCCGATGAATACAACGGCTTATCGTTCTTTCACGTCGAGTCTGCTGCTGCCTCCCGAATTAACACTTGATATCGTTCCCGAATTCAAAAGAGACGATACAATCTATCTGATCAACGACGGATTTGAACATACATACTGTTCACCGGATCATATAAGATAGAATTTTCGGATTCGGCAGTAGATCTCCTGAGATTCGAGAGCTACGATTTCTGGAATAAAGTTAAAACAAAATTCCTTTAGAGAGAGCAAATGGCAGAATTTAAATATATTGTAACAAAAGAAGATCATGACGAACAGCGTCAGATCAAAGATCTGCTGCGGCAGAATTTCTCGTTCTCGTCAAGACTGAGAGCAAAAATAAAAAGAGCGGATACGATTTATCTGAACGGCGGACATATGAGGCCTTTCTGGGTACCGGAAACAGGCGATGAGATAGTTGTAGAACTGCCGCCGGAGGAACCGAGTCATTACGAGCCTGAGGATATTCATATCGAACCGGTCTTTGAAGACGAGGATCTGCTTATTATAAACAAACAGCCGGGGTATACGGTCCATCCCACAAAGGGGCATCCCAATCATACTATAGCGAACGGGGTCATGAAGTATATGCAGGATACCGGGCAGGAATTCAAAATCAGATTTGTCAACAGACTCGACATGGATACAACGGGCCTTCTTGTGCTGGCAAAAATGCTTTTGTGCAGGACAAATTCGTCCAGGAAATGAAAAGCGACAGAGTTAAAGAAGATCTACATCTGCATAGTCAAGGGGATCATCGAAGAAGAGGAAGGGACGATAGACGCTCCGATAGGTAAAGTCGATGAGGAACAGGTTGCGCGCGGTGTCGTCGAAGGCGGCAGAAACAGCATCACGCATTATCGCGTCATCGAAAGATATCCGAAAGGTTATACGCAGCTGATGCTGAGGCTCGAGACAGGCAGAACGCATCAGATACGAGTGCATATGGCGCATATAGGCCATCCCGTCGCGGGAGATTATCTATATGGCGGAGAAGCGCCGTGGCTGATAAACCGCCAGGCGCTCCATGCTTCAAGACTTATTTTCCGGCATCCTGTTACGAACGAAAAAATCGATCTGACGGCGCCTCTTCCGGCTGACATTCTGGAAGTCATCGAAAAAATAAAGTAATATTTTTATTGTTCATTGAGTCCGCAGAATTCGTCAACGAGTTCTGCGAATACTTTCATGGCGTTATTCACAGGACCGGTCGTGCTCATATCTACTCCGGCTATTTTGAGCAGTTCGATAGGATAGTCATTTTCACCGGATTTCAGGAATTCGATATAAGCTTCAGTAGCTTTGCCCGGTTTGCGGTCTTTTCATAATCGGAAAGTATGCTGTCGGATATAGCGGCTGCGGCGGAGTATCCTGTAGCATACTGATAAACATAAAAAGCCGAATAGAAATGAGGTATGCGCGCCCATTCGTACTGGATATATTCGTCGTCCGCGAGGGCCCGGCCGAAATATTTGTAATTAAGTTTTTTATATTCTTCGCACATGCCGGCTGCGGTCAGCTGACCGCCTTCTCGACAGTCCTGTGGGAATAAAGTTCAAACTCCGCAAACATGGTCTGTCTGAACAGTGTGGTGCGGAAAGCTTCTATATGCATGTTGATTAGATACTTTCTCATTTCCGGATCCTTTCTTTGTTGAGAAGGTATTTCATCAGCAGATTTTCATTGACGGTCGACGCGACTTCCGCGGTGAAAATCGAATGTCCGCCGTAGATAAAAGGCTGAGCTTTGCGCGTATAAAGAGAAATTCATCGAGTGGCCCATTTCATGGATCACCGTGAATACATCCTGCAGCGTGTCCGCATAATTGCAGAGAATGAAAGGCTTGCTGCCGTAACTTCCGAAACTGTAGGCGCCGCTCGTTTTGCCTTCGTTTCATAAACATCGATCCAGCCTTCGGTAAATCCTTTTTCATTCCGGCGATATATTCTTCACCCAAAGGCTGCAGAGCATCTTCGACTATCTCAAGTGCTTCGTCATATGGTATCACTCTCTTCGGAATCTCGATAAGAGGCACGTAAACATCATACATGCTGAGTTCGCCGACACCGAGCATTTTCTTTCTCAGAGCAATATATTTGTGGAGGGCAGGAAGCTCATCGTTGACCGCGCTGACAAGACTGTCGTATACGGTTTCCGGAATGTTTCCGCCCGAAAGAGCACACTGGCGCGCCGAGTCGTATTTTCTCATGCGGGCGTGCAGGCAGTCGCCTTTGACGCTGTAATTATATGCCGCCGCGAGGGTGTTTATCAGTGCACGGTATGCTTTATAACATCCCTCGTAGGCCTCTTTCCTGACGCTGCGGTCGTGCGATTCGAGGAATTTGATGTAATTTCCGTGTGTGAGTTCGACCTCTTCTCCGTCTTCGTCGGTGACTGTTCCGAATTTCATATCGGCGTCATTCAGCATTTTGAAAACATCTCCTGCGGCAGGGGTGATTTCACCGAACTGCGCGATGATGTTTTCCTCTTCTCTGGAAAGGACATGATCTTTTTCCCGGAACATGTCTTTGATGAAGAATCTGTAGATTTCAAGTTCAGGCTCCGCATCGATGAACGACATAATTGTATCTTCGCTGCAGGAAAGAAGTTCGGGGGCAATGAATGATGCTGCGGCGGACAGCTGGGTGAAAACAGACATGGCCTTGTCACACATTGCCTGGTATTTTTCACGTCTGTTGTCCTCGTCGCGGCGCATCATCGCATAGACGATAACGTTCTCGCCCATACGTTCCAGCTTATCATGAAGAGACATTACTGCCAGAAGATTGTCCGCGTTTTCGCCGATTTTTCCCTTATAGCCGGCAAGCTCTTCCGCGGTCTTCCCGCAGGCTGCGAGATCGCTCTCCCATTCTTTCTCATCTGCGTACATTGACTCCAGATCCCATTTATATTTATCATCGATTTCACTTCTCTGTTTTAGTTTTTTTGACACGATGTGCTTCCTCCGTTCTGTTTACTTTAAAGTATGATTGTTGTAGAATACATTATATCATAAGTTGAAAGGAAGCAAGTGCATGGACAACAGGCCAATCGGATTTTTCGATTCGGGACTGGGAGGGCTTACGAGCATTCCCCCGATGATGAAGAAACTTCCGAACGAGAAAATTATATATTTCGGAGATACTGCCAGGACTCCCTACGGGTCGAAAGCGGTATCCACAATTAGATCTTTTTCCAAGCAGATAGCAGATTTTCTCGTCAAACAGAATGTGAAGATGATAGTGATCGCCTGCAATACAGTAAGTTCGACATGTCTTGATGATCTGAGCGCGATGTATCCGGACATCCCGATAGTAGGGATCATTGAGCCGGCTGCAGATAAGGTGGTCAGGAGCTGTTCGGAGGACAGTCAGGTCGGCATCATCGGCACCAAGGTGACTATCAGCACTCATGCCTATAAAACGATGATAGAGGCAAGAGATCCGGATATCAATGTATTCGAAACTGCCTGCCCGGCGTTTGTTCCTCTGATAGAAGAGGGCATCATCGCCAGTGATATCATGGATCTGACGATCCATCATTATATGGACGACTTTGTTATGGAGAACCGGATAGATACAATGGTGCTGGGATGTACTCATTACCCGCTCATAAGATCGAATATCGAAAGGATATATCCGGATATAAAGCTGATCAATCCTTCGGAGGAAATCGTGTCGAGCATAGATTCAATACTGACTGAACGCGATATGCATTCCGGGGAATCGGTTATAAAGAATGTGTTTTATGCGAGTGACCTTTCCGAGAATTTCATCAATATGATCGATGCGATCATGAAGGGTTCCGGAGTGGATGCGAATGTTAAATTTATAAACCTTGAGATAAATCAGGTGTAAATGTATGGAAGGCGGTGGAACCATGGACCTGGAAGAATTACTGGAGATGCTTGAATTGGATGAACCACAGGAATTCGAATACTTCGAAAACTTTTCTGATCTGGTAGAATCCGAAGAGGAGATGCCGGTGGAAACGCTTTATGACCTGTTCTCTCAGACGGATCAGGACACGATAGCAGAGCTTATCGATAATTATTTCGATGATACGCTTGATGCTGTGCCTGATGACCAGACCGATGTTTATATGCTGCTCGGGAATATCAAAAGAGAACTGACAGGTCTTATGAGCACTGCTGACGAAGAAGATCAGATGAGGCGTTTCTGTGAGGAGCTTTACAAGTTCAAGCAGTGGTACAGTTTTGAATCTGAAGTAGCATGTACAGATAAGGAAACAGGCAGAGAGAAAGAACTTACTGTAAGGGATGCTCTGACGCTGGCAAGGCTGGAAAAGCTGGGACATGAAGAATATGATTATGATTTTTCGGATTGTCTGGAATATGATCTGGACGAGTATGCCATGGACCTGGCCGGACTGGCCGCGGAAGAAGAACCTGAGAGCGACGACCCGCTGGACAACGGTTTTGTGCTCGACAGGCCGGATGAATAAACAGGAGAACGGATGGATATAGACGGACTTATACGAAACAGGTATGATTCTGAAAAACTGGAAAAAGCCTTTTTGAACAACGACCGAACGGCGCTGCCGGGAGGCTTTTTTCGAGTTACTGCCGGAACGGGCGGAGAATCATATCTCATTACCGCATATGAAAAAACAGTACTGTATGATACAGGCATGGCATACTGCGGAGACAGACTTACAGAAAATATTAAAAAGATACTCGACGGCAGAAAACTGGATATCGTAGTGCTCAGTCATACTCATTATGATCATGTAGGAGCTCTGCCGTTTGTAAGAAGGGCATTTCCGGAAATAACAGTATGCGGTTCGGCATATGGACAATATATTTTCACAAGACCGGGCGCGATAAAAATGATGATGCAGCTGAGCAGAAAAGCCGAAGTCATGTTTGGAGAAGAAGGGCAGAATAAATGCTTTTCCGAAGGCCTTGCCATAGACAGAGCTCTTACCGACGGTGAGAAAATAGATCTCGGCACTGATGAAAGCGGACAGAATAGAGGCAGCCTTAAAGCAATAGAATGCAAAGGACATACTGACTGCAGCATGGCATATATGATCGAGCCTGATTCAGTAATGTTTGCGAGTGAGTCGACCGGCGTGCCTGTCGGCTGGGATGCAAATGAAATTGCGATACTGAAGGGCTATGATGAGTCGATGAAATCTGCCGAAAAATGCAGGAAGCTCCATCCGGAACATATTATCGCGCCTCATTACGGACCGGTTCCGGCTGAATACAGGGACGCATACTGGGATGTTTTCTGCTGGAACGCGGAAGATCAGAAAGAATTCGTAAGCGGTCTTCTGGAACGCGGTATGGGATATGAAGAGATAATGAAAGAGTTCGAAAAAAGGTACTGGAGCGATCGCCGCATGAAAAGCCAGCCCAAGGAAGCCTTTCTGGAGAACGCGAAGAATATAGTTAAAATGTATATCATGTCGCTTTCAAAGTGGTAAAATAGTTTTGCATTTTAAATAAATAGGTGGGATTAAAAGAATGGTGAAAATCAAAGAACTTGATTGCGGTATACGAGTCGCAATGGATAAAATGCCGGAGGTGCAGTCTGTATCTCTGGGTATTTGGGTGCATGCAGGATCCGCATTTGAGAATAAGAGAAATGCGGGTGGTTTCTCATTTCATTGAGCATATGATGTTCAAGGGCACGGAGAAAAGATCCGCACAGCAGATCGCTCATGATGTTGATGCGATAGGCAGTCAGATGAACGCATTTACCGGACGCGAGGCGACGTGTTACTATATTAAAACACTGTCGTCAAATCTGGATAAATCGCTGGAAATACTGCTTGATATGTTCACATCATCTGTATTTGATGAGAATGAAATGGACAGGGAACGGAAAGTCATTTTCGAAGAAATGAAGATGATCCGCGATACTCCGGACGAAGACTGCCAGGATACTATTACAGAGCAGGTTTTCCGGGGCACGCCGCTGGGAAGTTCGATAATCGGTACGGAGTCGACGCTGAACGGCATACACAGAAGCACAATAAAAAATTACATCAGCAGAGAATATACGCGTGACAGTATCGTTGTTGCATTTGCCGGTAATTTTGACGAACGGCATGTCTGCAGGCTGGTTGAAAATGCTTTTTCGGAATTTGCTCCTGAAAAACCGGAATATAAATATAAAAAAGTGAAATATGAACCTTCATTCCGTGTCAAAGTCAAGGATATCGAGCAGAGCCATATATGTATGGCAGCCAAAAGTGTCCCTGCAGGAGACAAGGATTTTTATAATTATGCTGTTTTTTCCAATATTATGGGCGGCAGCATGAGCTCGCGGCTTTTCCAGAGTATCCGCGAACAAAAGGGACTTGCATATACTGTCTATTCTATGAACAATTCTTTCTCGAAAGACGGTTATTTCAACATATATGCCGGTGTAAGCCATGACAAGATAACGGAAGCTGTCCACGGCATATGTGAAGAACTGAGAAAGTTCAAAAAATCGGGAGTGACTGATGAAGAACTGGCAAAAGCACAAGAGCAGCTCAAGAGCGGATATATCTTCGGGCTCGAGAGTGTTAACTCCAGAATGTTCCAGGTCGGCAAAGATGCGACCGTTCAGAACAGAATATATACGCAGGAAGAAATAATAGAAGGCGTTGATGCCGTTACTCATGATGATCTGGCCAAAGTGGCAAGAAAATTGTGCGACTGCAGCAGATACAGCGCCGCGGCTGTTACAAACAGAAAAATACCATTAAGGAGAATAGTTCAGGGATGAAAATCAGAATGATAAGCAGGAGCGGTGTAATGCCCGCATATGAGACCGGCGGTTCGGCCGGAATGGATCTGAGAGCTATGCTCGATGGCCCTGTTACTCTAGGACCGGGAGAGCGAGGGCTGATACCTACGGGACTTTTTATAGAGCTTCCGGAAGGATATGAGGCGCAGATCAGAGCCAGAAGCGGTCTGGCTGTCAAACACGGCATCGGCCTGACAAACGGCATAGGCACTATCGACAGCGACTACAGAGGCGAGATCAAGATAGCATTGATCAACTGGGGGAACGAAGATTTCACAGTGAATGACGGAGACAGAGTCGCGCAGATGGTCATTGCAAAATATGAAAGAGCAGAACCGGAAAAAGTCGATTCGCTGGAGGATACAGAAAGATCAGACGGAGGATTCGGTCATACCGGAGTATAGGCACATAAGGAGAAATAGTGTTATGAGTCAGAGAACAAAAAAGAAGGAAGATATTTTCTACACGCTTTTCATTGATTTCGCCGCAAAAATCAAAGAGGCCGGTGAAGCTTTTGTAGATATCTGCACGAAATATGAAGATGTAGAAGACAAAATCGCCAACATGAAAGTTCTGGAAACGGAATGTGATATGGAGGCGCATAAGATACTGAAAAGCCTCCATGAGTCTTTCATCACTCCGTTCGACAGAGAAGACATTTATTCAATCACCAGGCAGATGGACGAGGTTGTCGACTGCATGGAAGAAGTATCTAACAGATTTCTGGTATTCAATATTGCCGAGATGAGACCGGAAGCCAGGGATCTTGCGGAAACCGCTCTTCAGGCTATATGCGAACTGGAAACATTGTTCATGCATTTGAGCGAGCTCAAGCGCAATTCAATAGCTATGGAGCAGATCATTGAAGTCAATCGAATAGAAAATGAAGGCGATCTTATTTTCAGAAGGGCGATGTGGAACCTGTTCAGAGATGAAAAAGATCCGATCGAACTGATAAAATGGAAGCACTTGTTTGAGCAGATGGAAGAATCCATAGATAAATGCGAAAATGTGGCAAACATACTGGAAGGTGTGGTAATGAAATATGCTTAGCGGCATAATGATAAGTGTAATAAGCGTTGCATTCCTTTTCAATTTCATTTCGGGTTTCCATGATACGGCAAATGCTATTGCAACGGCCGTATATACGAAGGCGCTTACTCCGGACAAGGCGATCCTGCTGGCGGCAGTAATGAATCTGGTCGGCGCCATGGTGAGTGAAAAGGTCGCAATGACGATTTCTAACGGACTTGTCAGTGTTGCACTGGCGCAGCACGTTATACTTGCGGCGCTTATCGGGGCGGTAGTCTGGAATCTTATAACATGGTGGCTTGCGATACCGAGCAGTTCATCACATGCGCTGATAGGAAGTCTTATCGGTGCTACTATGGTGTATACGCATTCCGGAAAAGCAATATTGTGGGGCGGCGTTATACGTAAAGTTGTTATTCCTCTTTTCACATCGCCGCTGATCGGATTTCTTATCGGATATGTGTTTATGAAAATCGTTTTCATTGTTTTTGCGAACTGGTCGCAGAATAAAGTCAACAAAACATTCCTGAAAGCGCAGATTTTTTCTTCTGCGCTTGTAGCTTATTCACACGGCAATAACGATGCGCAGAAAACAATGGGTATAATAACACTTGCTCTTATCAGCGGAGGTTTTCTGGATGCTTCATCGGGCGTGCCGCTTTGGGTCAAAGTGGCCTGTGCCGCCACAATGGCGCTCGGAACTTTCACAGGCGGCAAAAGAATAATGAAGACTATGGGCGGAGGCATGACCAAACTCGAACCTGCCAGCGGGTTTGTGGCGCAGACAGCATCGGCCATTGTAATAGAACTGATGACATTTTTCGGGATACCTGTCAGCACAACGCAGGTCATCACGACATCCATCATGGGTGCGGGCAGTGCAAAAAGAGTATCGTCTGTAAAATGGGGAATAGCAAGGAACATACTTTTCGCGTGGGTAATAACTCTTCCTGTGTCAATGGCGTTCGGCGGAGCAGTATGCTGGATAGTGGATATGTTTATTTGAGGTGCGATAATGCTGACAAGAGAGGATATAGAGAAAAGAGAAGAAGAAACTTTTTCAGAATATGCCTGCAGGGCTTCTGAAACAAGAGGCAGAGATATACCTGAGCCGAAATGCGATTACAGGACTGATTTTCAGCGTGACAGAGACAGGATCATTTATTCCAAGGCCTTTAGGAGGCTGATGCATAAAACTCAGGTTTTTATAGCTCCTGAAGGAGATCATTTCCGCACCAGATTAACACATACTCTTGAAGTCTCTCATATTTCCAGAACGGTTGCCAGAGCACTGTCGCTGAATGAGGATCTGACTGAAGCCATAGCTCTCGGACACGACCTGGGACACACGCCGTTTGGCCATAACGGAGAAAAGATTCTGGATGAAATACATCCTGGCGGCTTCAGACATAATGTGCAAAGCCTCAGAGTCGTCGAAGTCCTTGAACGATATAACGGAAGACCGGGCATGAATCTTACTGCCGAGGTGCGCGACGGTATCCTGAATCATACAGGGGACGGTGTGCCATATACTGCAGAAGGGCAAATAGTCAAGATATGTGACCGCGTTGCTTATATCAATCATGATATAGATGATGCGATCAGAGCCGGGGTTATTTCAGGGGATGATCTTCCTCAGTCATGTGTTGATTATCTTGGCAGCACACACAGTGCAAGAATAAACACACTGGTGACTGATCTTATCAGGATGAGCGACGGAAAAGATTCGATAAGAATGAGTTCGGAGGCTGCTGAGTACATGAACAGGCTCAGGACGTTTATGTTTGAAAATGTTTATCTGAATCCCGGAGTCAAGAAGGCAGAGGAGCTGGCGAAAGTTGAAGAAGTCATTATTTCTCTGTATAACTATTATCTTAAACGGCCTGAAAAACTGCCCGAGGAGCAGCGCGATATGGAACTGGAGTATGATACGCATGTTCTCGTCAAAGATTTCGTGGCCGGCATGACAGACAGATATGCGATGAATTTATATTACGAAATTTTCAAACCGGAACGCAGAAATTCATTCAGAAAAAATGAAAGGCACCGCCGCAGAGGAGAATAAGCGCATAATCATATCAGGACACAGTGTTCCGGCCGCATTACAGCAGTCTAACGCGCAGCATCTGCAATCCGGGCACCGGGTATGTTCGTATTACTGCCCGCACTGCAGCAGACCGGAGTGGGAACATGGTCTTCATCGCCATGATAAAAAAAGTTCACGGCAAAACTGTGGCAATGCCTTGTTTTTTGAGATCCTTTGCCACATAAAAAATGGCGGACAAATTGTGGCCCGGCGTTATAAAGTGCGGCCGGGAGCATATATAATGCAATAATCGAGATATTAGGAAATTGAAGTGATTTTGTGTGGCAGCGGTCAGTTGAAAATACCGTTTTGCCACATTTTTCTGATGAATGGATTTTCATATCCTCATCAGCATCAGTCGTTTCAGGCAGAGAGACACTTCCATGCTGTTTTTACTGCGCAAAGTTCAGGTACATGGTAGAATTTACTTTGACAAAAAACTAATAATTTCTGTATTGCAACATTTCCGGTGCCATAACTGTATATAAAGTGAAACAAAAAAACTATATGGCAGAACAGAAAGGAAATTGAGCTATGAAGAAAATAATTATATTAGCAGTTTGTATCGTGTCACTGTTTACGGCGGCGTGCTTTGCGCCCGGGTGTCTGGCGGCCAGTAATAATGGAGCGGTCGGCGATAATTCGCAGATCCCGAATCCTTACATTACGTGCAGGACCATGGCTAAAGCGGAGAAGATCGCCGGGTTTAAAATGACCACAAAAAAGACGATCACAGGTTACTCTCACCGCACATATCAGGCGATTAAAAAGGAAATGCTCCAGGTAAGCTGGACGAAGGGCGATGATCAGATCCTGATCCGCAAGGCTGCCGGGAAGTCTGATATCAGCGGCGATTACAATGAATATACCAGCAAGATAATTGTTACTGCAGGCAAAGTCAAGGTTACAATGAAGGGTGATGGTAATACATATAATGTGGCGATATGGAGGGCCGGAAAGCATTCGTTTGCCATAGATTCTGATCAGGGTTTATCACAGGAGACAATGACCGCGCTGGTGAAGGCAACGCACTAAGGGGGAACGATGGAATTATCGATTTCGGCATATAATGATACAGACAAGCTGCTGCGTGGTTTTTACGCATACATCAGCGAGTTTTACGGAGATCCGCTCACCGTATATTTCGCCAGAAGCGAAGAAGGGGAGAGTGCCGCAGACCAAGATGTTTACGAGGCTGAGGCGGAGAAATTACTGGACGATTACGGCAACAGCATACTCAGACTGGCATATTCTTATCTGCATAATATGTCTGATGCCGAAGATGTGCTTCAGGATACCCTGATACAGTATCTGAAGGCGGCCCCTGATTTTGAGAACGCTGCCCATGAAAAAAACTGGATGATGAGAGTGGCCGGCAACATCAGCAAGAACCGCCTGAAATATAACCGCGTCCGCCATTCCGACGAACTCAGTGACGAGCTCACGGCAGACGGACGGGAAGACCTGTCATTCGTGTGGGAAGCAGTAAAATCTCTGCCTGTAATGTATCGGGAGGTCATACATCTCTATTATTACGAAGGTTATCCCACGGCGGAGATCGCAGCCATATTAAAAGAAAAGGATTCGACAGTGCGCTCCCATCTCAGCCGCGGAAGAGAAAAGCTCCGTGAGATATTGAAGGAGGCATATGATTTTGGGCAGTAAATACGGTGATATTATGGATAAAGTGGAAGTTACCGCTGAAATGCGCCGAAGGATAATCAGAAATATCGAGAATTATGATTTTCAGAGGCGGGCATTGCTGCAAAGCAATGTAAGAAAACGCCGGTATGCGGCGCTGGCTGGCTGCCTGGTGCTGGTGCTTTTCGCGGCCATTGCCATCCCGAAGTTCATGGCGCAAAACACCGGCGTGACCGACAACGGCGGAACTCCGGTAACGACTTTCAGCAGCATCAATGAACTTTCGCAGTCTGTAGGGTTCACAGTGAAGGATATTAATTATTTGCCGTTCAAAGTCAGCAAAACCAAATATGCGGACAACGACGGCATGGCCGAGATTACCTATAAAGACAGCGGCAAAAATAATGCTGTATATAGAATATCGAAAGGGAACGAAGATAATTCGGGTGATTACACTGATTATGGCTCGACGGTCAAGACCGATATTGACGGCAGCACGGTGACCCTCAAGGGCGACGACGGAACATTTGCTTTGGGTATCTGGAACGAAGGGAAACTTTCGTACTCGATCGCATTGTCCAAAGGGATAAATAAGGCCGGATGGCAGAAGATGATAGAGAGCATCCGGTAGATAATACAAATAAGGTTTGCCGGCGTGAATTTCAGCTATTGAAACTTTACGCCGGTTTTGCTTGCCGCTGTTTCTGCGCCAGCCGTATTCATACGGGCATTTCAGATCTTCGGGATACAGTCAGCTGTACATATACTTTACACTTCTGTCAGAGTAACTTCTACTTCATTTTTTGCCACACAAAGTTCCAGTACATGGTAGAATTTACTTTGGCAAATAATTTTTCCTTAAATGAATTTCAACCTTCTATCCATGCTCTCAAATCAGATGTTAGTTCTGCAGAAAGTATGAGATAATGGACATGTATCCTCCTGGATGTTAGGAGGAAGAAATGTCTGATACAAAAAGGAAAAAATGGTCGCACCTTACATGGGAAGAAAGGCGAATGATACAGGCCGGATTAAGAGAACGTCTGACGTTTTCGGAAATAGCCATGCGTATCGGGTGTTCACCCGATACGATTTCCAAGGAGATAAGAAAACACAGATATCATAAGTATTCACCGCCGGCACCAAGCAGAGTCAACTATTGCAAGTTCAGAGACAGCTGCAGAAAACGTGACGTATGCAGCAAGCCAAAAGGACATAAATGCAGGATCCCCTGCAGGAAATGTATTTCATGTAACAGGCGGTGTCCGTATTTCGTAAAGTATCCGTGCCAGAAAACTCTGCACGCACCTTATGTCTGCAACGGATGCAGCAAAAGCACATGCCAGTTTGACAAGTATGTTTACAGCGCCGATCATGCCAACAGGGAATACCTTAAGGGGCTGTGCGCATCGAGATCAGGGATCGATATGACGGAAGAAGAACTGATAGATCTGGACGAACTGGTATCCCCTCTGGTACGAAAAGGACAGCCGATAGCTCACATACTGGCTGCACACGGAGACGAGATACCTGTATGCGAAAGGACTCTTTACAGCTACATTTCCAAAGGATATCTTAGCATAAAGAATATCGATATGAGAAGGACAGTACGATACCGGAAACGCAGGCATGATGACGTTGCCAAAGTGTCTTCGGCGAAAAAGGCAGGACACAGATATCCATCATTTCTGAAGCAGATGGAAAGAGATCCGGATCAGCGTGTGGTTGAAATGGATACTGTCGAAGGGAGAAAAGGCGGCAAGGTGTTCATGACTCTGAGATGGAGAGAAAACAGCCTGATGCTCGTATTCCTTCTCGCAAGCAAGGAAATGAAAAACACTTCTGAAGTCATCGATCAGCTGGAAAAGAAACTGGGAACGGAAGATTTTGAACGGCTGTTTCCGCTGATACTTACTGATAACGGAAGTGAATTCGCAGATCCGCAGCTTTTCGAATACAGTGCGGACGGAAGCAGGAGAACCAGCATATACTACTGCGCACCGAAGCATTCGGAACAAAAAGGCGGTCTGGAAAAAGATCATGAGTACATAAGGTATGTACTGCCTAAGGGCAGCTCATTCGATGAGCTCACACAGGAGCAGGCACAGCTCCTGGCGGATAATATCAACAGTACCGCAAGGCCGGGTCTCGGAGGCCTGAGGCCAATAGACCTTGCTATGCGGTACTTTGGAAAAGATACAGTGGAAAGGCTCGGACTCACTGTCATCGACCATGATGATGTAAATCTGACGCCTTCTCTGCTGAAGTAGAAATTCAGGCAGGAGGATACGAAAAGCATACTGGTAAGTGCCAGAGCCGGAAGTTAGTCTTGCACATACGATTTCCGACTTCATTTTAACGTAGACCCGGATCCGCTGTATTTTTTAAAATTATATCGCTTTTTTATTGAAAGTTACAGAAAAATGGACAAAAAACACGTGTAAGCAGAAGTTAGTCTTGCAAAAACACTTTAACATGGTAAAGACCAGAGCTTACTTTTGCATTCAACGGCAAATAATTTTTCAAAAATTTTTTCAAGTAAAGTCATTTTTTGTGTCGTATATAAAAGTATGAGAGATAATGCTATCGAAGAAATCAAAAATAGATGCGATATAGTTGACATAATAGGGAGGGTCGTTTCGCTTAAAAAGACAGGGTCAAATTATAAAGGACTGTGTCCTTTTCACAATGAAAAGACACCCTCTTTTGTGGTCTCTGAAGACAAGCAGATATTCACATGTTTCGGGTGCGGGGCAACCGGAGATGTTATATCTTTTGCCCAGAAATACTATAATCTCGAATTTATGGAAGCAGTTGAAAAGCTGGCGGCAGAGTGCGGAGTTACGATCGATAATGAGTATGACGGCGATTCCGGCGAGCGTGAACTGCTTTTTAAAATCAACCGCGAAGCTGCCAAATATTTCTATATGGTCTTCAGATCGGGAGATAATCCCGGCAGGACATACATGGAAAAGCGCGGTATCAGTGAAGAGATACTGAAGAAATTCGGCATCGGATATGCTGATGACAGATGGGACAGCCTTTTCGGTTATCTGACAGGACTTGGCTATCCTGCGGAAAAGATGCTGAAATTAGGCTTGATTTCAGTTTCAAAGGGTAAATACTATGACAAGTACAGAAACAGAGTCATGTTTCCTATAATTAATACGAGCGGCAAAGTCATCGGTTTCGGAGGGCGCGCCGTAGGTGAGGCCATGCCGAAATATCTCAATTCGCAGGAATCTTCGATTTTCATGAAAAAGAACAATCTTTACGGATTGAATCTTACGAGACAGGAAATCAGCAAGGAAAACTGTGCGATACTCGTTGAAGGTTATATGGATGTTATAGGTCTTTATCAGGGAGGAGTAAGAAATGTTTCTGCATCGCTGGGAACAGCGCTTACTGAAAGCCAGGCCAGGCTTCTGAAGAGATATACGAAAAATGTTGTGCTATCATATGATGCCGATGATGCCGGCAGGGCAGCTGCTCTGAGAGGAATTGAAATACTTAACAGTCAGAAATGCCGCGTTAAAGTGCTTCATGTAACAGACGGAAAGGATCCGGATGAGTTTATAAAGAAACAGGGGAAGAACGAATTCCTGAAGCTTGTCGAAGGGGCGCTTCCTTATGCGGATTACAGGATAGCATCCGCTGCGCGCAAATATGATACGGATACTGTTGAAGGCAGGCTGGATTTCATTAAAGAAGCTGTTGCGGTTCTCAGATCTTTGAGTCCTGTGGAAGCGGATATGTATATCAAAATACTGGCATCCGATTATGATATTTCTGAAGGAGCTATACGATCTGAAATGGCTATCGGAGCAGAGGAAAAGGGTCTTGAACGCAGGCATGAAAACAGCGAAAAAAAAGTCATTATGCCGCTGACAGCTATCGAGAAGAATCTGCTGAAAATTTTGATGACCGAAAGCAGATACTTTGAGAAACGTGCGGATTTTGAAGGATATATAACAAATCCGCTCTGCATAAACATTTTGTCTGCAATGGAGAAGATGTACAAAAGAGACAGAGAGTTTGACAACGGAGACCTGATGGCGGAGCTTGATGAGGATTCCGCAGAGGCGCTCCGTGATATAGAAGAAAATATCCTGCCTGTAGGAGACGGCGCAAGAGCATATGCCGACTGCATTGCAGGCATGAAAATAGATTACCTTCAGAAAAAAGAAAAATTGCTGACCGATAAAATAGCAATGGCAGAAGGTATGGATGAAGCAGTTATTAACGAACTCATGCTCGAAAAAATGAATGCGAGCAAAGAGATCGAAAAAATCAGAAAGAGGGGTAAGTAATTTGAGCGATACTGCCACAAAGAAAAAAACCACAGCTAAAACACCTGCGGCTGGAAAAGAGACTGCTGCCAAAAGCCGGCTGCTAAGAAAGCGGATACAGCTAAAAAACCGGCGGCTGCTAAAAAACCGGCGGCTAAGAAGGCTGCGCCTGAAAAGAAGACTGCCGGGACAGCGCCAAAAGCCGGCGCGGGAAAAGCTGCAGTGAATAACACCGGGGAAAAAGACCGGAAAGACAGTACAGCCGAAATTCAGGGAGATGAGATGCTCAGCATCGGCGAATATGTCCTCCTGCTTAAAAAGAAAGCTAAAAAGAAGCAGATTTCATATGAAGAGATCGGCAAAGAGCTCGATGCTGTCGATCTGGACAAAGATCAGATGGACGAGATATATGAGGGACTGATGTCGCTTGACATCGAAATCGTATCAGAGGAAGAACCTGATGAGTTCGAGCTTGACGATATCGAGGATGATGAAGATGACGAGGACGAAGTTGTAAAATCAGCGAAGGACAATAATGAGAAAGAGATAGATCTTGAAAGCACGATTTCCAAAACTGTTGCGGTCGATGATCCTGTCAGGATGTACCTCAAGGAAATCGGAAAAGTTCCGCTCCTGACTGCAGAAGAGGAAATCGAGCTGGCAAAGAGAATGGAAGAGGGCGACGAAGAAGCTAAACAGAAGCTGTGCGAAGCGAACCTCAGACTTGTTGTTAGTATTGCCAAGAGATACGTAGGAAGAGGCATGCTGTTTCTTGATCTGATCCAGGAAGGCAATCTCGGACTGATAAAGGCTGTCGACAAATTCAACTGGCGCAAGGGCTTCAAATTTTCAACATATGCCACATGGTGGATCAGACAGGCTATAACAAGATCCATCGCTGATCAGGCGAGAACGATCAGGATACCGGTACATATGGTAGAGACGATCAACAAGCTTATGCGTATTCAGAGACAACTGCTGCAGGAATACGGACGAGAGCCGACGCCTGAAGAGATAGCAGCCGAAATGGATATTACTGTGGAAAAAGTGCGTGAGATCATCAAGATCGCACAGGAACCGGTATCGCTGGAGACGCCTATAGGAGAAGAAGAGGATTCACATCTGGGAGATTTTATCCCTGATGATGATGTTCCGGCACCGGCGGAAGCAGCGGCATTTTCGATGCTTAAAGAACAGCTTGTTGAAGTCCTTGATACTTTGACAGAGAGAGAACAGAAAGTACTTAAACTCAGATTCGGACTTGAAGACGGACGCGCGAGGACCCTGGAAGAGGTCGGAAAGCAGTTTGATGTCACCAGAGAGAGGATCAGGCAGATCGAAGCCAAAGCGCTGAGAAAACTCAGACATCCGAGCAGGAGCAAAAAACTCAAGGATTATCTGGAGTAATAAATGATAGAGCTTACAAGCAGACTTAAAACGATAGCATTAGAGATATATTCAGGAGAAACCATGGCGGATATAGGGACCGATCATGGTTTTCTTCCTATTTTTCTGAAACAGTGCGGCATGTGTCCGCATGTCATTCTGACTGATCTGAGCGAAGGATCTCTGCAGAAAGCCCGGGATAATGTCGCGTTATCGGCCCCTGATCTTGACTTCGATTTCCGGCTCGGCAGCGGGCTTGAGGTTATAGGAAAAGAAGAAGTGGATGATATTGTCATCGCCGGCATGGGCAGTGAACTTATGATAGAAATGTTCGAAAAAGACATGCATAAAACGAAAACCTTCAAGAAATTTATCTTACAGCCGCGCAGCAAAACAGGGGTGCTGAGGCACTGGCTGGACTCGAACGGTTTCGCTATAGCCCAGGAAAGCCTGGTAGAAGAAGGACCGAGGATATGTGTGATCATTACTGCAGTCCCTCTTGATTACGAAGGCGCAGACAAAGAAGGAGCTGAAAGAACAGCTTCCAGCTACGGTGAAATTTCGGCTGTGCCGGCAGAAATAACCGAAGGGTTTTCCGCACCTGTGAAGTTGAAAGAAGAACCTTCTGATTCAGTCAAATGGGACGTTCCGTACTGGACTCAGGACAGTGAAGACGAACTTACCGGAGAATATATCAGAAGAAAGCTTATGCAGGAAAATGCCAGACTCGCAGGCCTGTCCAGAGGCAGGGTCGTCGACGCGGCTGAATTTGAAAAAGTCAGGAACGGCATCAGATATCTTCATGAACTGCTTGATCCCGTTTATGACGACTGATTATCAGGAGGAACAAATGAATTACAAAACACTGATAAATATTATTGAAGAAATAGCGCCGCCTCAGCTTGCTGAAGACTGGGACAACAGCGGTGTACAGATATATACCGGCAGTGAATCGATCGGAAAGATCATGACGACGCTGGAGATAACCGGTGAGGTTATTGAAGAAGCCAAAGCAAGGCGCTGCGACATGATACTGGCGCATCATCCGCTGATACCGGCACCGGCATTCGGCATGATACAGAATATAGATGCTTCCGATGCGGCTGGGGCAAGAATAATCGAACTTATAAAAAACGGCATATCGGTTTACTCTGCGCATACATCATTTGATTCCGCTATGGAGGGGAACAATACATATACTGCCAGGAAGATCGGACTGAGGAATATCAGAAGACCGATGAATGATCCGGATTCGATGCCGGGCATAATCGGCGATCTGCCGGAAGAAATGACTCTGATAGAATTGTGCGACCATGTGGAAAAAAGCCTGGATCTCTGGGAAGGATATTCCCGGGCGGCAGGAAATCCGAATGGGACGGTCAGGACCGCAGCGATCTGCACCGGAGCAGGATTTGATCTTATAGATGCTGCTGCCGGGAATGGCTGCGATGTTCTGATCACAGGTGATGTGAAGTATCATCAGGCACTGAAGGCTGAGGATATGGGTATTGCCGTAATAGATGCAGGACACTGGGGAACAGAAAAATCGTTTGCCTTGAATATTGCCGAGCAGCTTCGCGAGCGGTGCGATGCGTCTGTTGAGGTAATAGAAACCACTATCAATGTTAATCCTTTTGTGCTATAATCATTTAGTTTGATAATACTGGGCAGACCAGGCGATCGCGTGCTTCGGCATGAGGAAAGTCCGGGCTCCGCAGGGCGAGGGTGCCGGATAACGTCCGGCGCAGGTAACTGTAGGGAAAGTGCAACAGAAACATACCGCCGAAACAGTACGGCTGTGGCAAGGTTGAAATGGCGAGTTAAGAGCTCACCGGCGGTGCAGAGATGCACCGGCCGTGTAAACCCCACCCGGAGCAAGACCAAGACAGGGCTTTGAGTGCAGCGGCCCGCTGCCGCCCGAGAGGTAGGTCGCACGAACGTATCAGCAATGATGCGTCTAGATAGATGACCGCTTAATACAGAACCCGGCTTACGGTCTGCCCATATTATATATAATAAGGATGGATATGGGAGATATTAAAGAAAACAAAATGGGCACGATGCCGATAAGAAAGCTTCTGCTTTCTATGTCGTGGCCTTCAATACTGTCGATGACTATTCAGGCTCTGTACAATATTGTTGACAGTATATTCGTATCATATACCGGTGAGGACGGATTGACCGCTCTCACCCTTATTTTTCCTATACAGATGCTGATGATTTCTGTAGGAGTAGGTACGGCGGTAGGCGTCAATTCGCTTATTGCGAGGCGTCTTGGTGCGCGCAGATTCAGCGATGCCAATGAAGCAGCCAGCTGCGGATTCATGCTGTCATTTGTAAACTGGGCAGTTTTCGCGCTGGTCGGGATCCTGTTTTCACATAAATTCATGACTGTTTTCAGCAAAAACGAAACGATAATCGAAGCCGGAGCATCATATCTGCGGATAGTGCTTATAATATCCGTATTCCTTTTTGTGGACATTACGGCAGAAAAAATGCTGCAGGCGACAGGAAACATGGTTACTCCTATGCTTGCTGCGCTTGTCGGCCAGATCATCAATGTGATACTAGACCCTATACTTATATTCGGTCTTCTCGGCGCTCCGAAACTCGGAGTTCCGGGTGCTGCGGTTGCCACAGTTATAGGACAGTGCGGCGAGGCCGTCTGGATATCATACATTCTTTTCAAAAAAGATCATGACATAAAGATAACCTTCGGCGGACATCCGTTCAGAAAGCAGATAATAAAAGACATTTACGCAGTCGGTGCACCGTCCATGATAATGCAGTCGATCGCATCGGTCATGCAGCTTGGCATGAACATGATACTCATATTGCTGAGTCCGACGGCAGTGGCAGTAATGGGTGTTTACGGCCGTCTGCAGTCGTTTGCTTTTATGCCGTGCTTTGGTCTGAACCAGGGGCTCATGCCGATCATCGGATACAACTTCGGAGCAAGAGACAGGCACCGTATAGTATCCGCGCTGAAAGAAGGATACAAGATCAGCTTTATGATCATGGGCTGCGCGCTTTTGATTTTCCAGCTGTTTCCGCATCAGCTGATGACGATGTTCAATGCATCGCCGAACATGTACGCTATAGGCATTCCTGCGCTTAGAACGATCAGCTGGTGTTTCCTTCCTGCCGCTTTCGGCATAGTATGCGGAGGCTTTTTCGGGGCGACGGCGCACGGATTTATCAGTCTCTGGGGTTCCATGCTCAGACAGCTGGTGGGAATACTGCCGCTGGCATTCATCTTTGCAAAAGCGGGAGGAATACAGATGGTATGGGGCTTT
>Ga0268359_12158_pt1 | contig 37941 bp, 44 predicted proteins | sample BioMet11_FD_194416 | JGI IMG/M metagenome (GOLD analysis project Ga0268359, IMG submission 194416) | Sewage microbial communities from Oakland, California, United States - Biofuel 11 (PacBio Assembly) | ecosystem: Engineered > Wastewater > Sewage > Unclassified | place: USA: California | collected...
TCCTGCATATTCATATATGCCAGCATCAGCATGATATCTGCCGCATAATCGACGTATCTGTTTTTTACGATCGTCTTCTTCTGAAAGCGGTGCGCGATGCAGTGCTCTCTTTTTACAGTGTCGCTGCTGTCATCCATGCCTGCAAGAAGCACAGCAAGAAATGCCGAGTCATAACTCAGCATAGCTCTCGGAACGTGACCGTATCTTGAGCCTACTGATTTGCATACTCCGCAGTAATAGCCGTTGTACAGTTCATATTCTTTGACTTTCATTTCCGGCTTTTCACAGATGACATATCCCAACATTTTTTTTACCTCGCTTTCAATATACCATAAAAGTATGCATAAACAAATAAAAATTGTATACCGGAACGCTTTCGTCTTGACAATCTTAAAAAGAATCGTATAATTGTATACAAGCATACAATTTAGTCCGCAAAGGCGGGAATCATTATATCAAAGGAGATCATTATGGGAAAGACACTTGCTTACAAGATCCTCGAAGATCATCTGATCAGGGGCGAAATGGTACCCGGAACAGAAATCACGATCAAAATGGATCAGACACTTACGCAGGATTCTACGGGAACGATGGTTTATCTGCAGCTCGAGGCTATGGGCATAGAGCATGTAAAAACAGAACTTTCAGTTGCGTACATCGATCACAACACGCTTCAGACAGGGTTCATGAATGCGGATGATCATGCATTTATTAAAAGCGTTGCCAAGAGACACGGCATTCTGTATTCGAAGCCGGGCAACGGCATATGCCATCAGCTTCATCTGGAGAATTACGGCAAACCGGGCAAAACTCTGCTGGGATCGGACAGCCATACGCCAACAGGCGGCGGCATAGGCATGATCGCGATAGGAGGCGGGCGGACTCGACGTAGCTGTCGCTATGGCAAAAGGAATTTACAGCCTGACTGTTCCGAAGGTTATCAATGTAAAACTGTCGGGCAAACTGCAGCCGTGGACATCAGCAAAGGATGTCATTCTGAAGGTGCTGCAGGAGCTTTCCGTCAAGGGCGGTGTCGGCTGCATCGTGGAATATACAGGCGAAGGCGTGAAGTCCCTCTCAGTAACTGACAGAGCGACTATCACCAACATGGGCGCGGAGCTCGGAGCGACAACATCTGTATTCCCGAGTGATGAGAGAACAAAAGAATATCTCACGCAGGAAGGAAGACCGCAGGATTTCGTACCGCTGGCAGCAGACGAGGATGCGGTATATGACAGAGAGCTCGATATAAATCTTTCGGAGCTCGTGCCGCTGGCGGCGAAACCGCACATGCCGGACAATGTTGATACAGTGGAGAATATAGGCAGGATCAAAGTCGATCAGGTGGCGATAGGGAGTTGTACGAATTCCTCATATGTGGATCTGATGAAAGTCGCGGCCATTCTTAAAGGTAAGAAAGTGCATCCTGATGTCAGCCTGGTCATTTCACCGGGATCATCGAGGATCACCGAGAAACTTGCGACAAACGGAGCCATGGCGGATATGATAGCTGCGGGTGCCAGGATAATAGAAAATGCCTGCGGACCATGCATAGGCATGGGTCAGTCGCCGAAATCCGGAGCTGTTTCGCTCAGGACATTCAACAGGAATTTCAAAGGCAGGAGCGGTACGCTCGATGCCGATATATATCTCGTGAGCCCTGAGACGGCGGCTATTTCCGCGATCGAGGGAGTTCTCACGGACGGAAGCAAAACAGGACTGGAGATGCCGGAAGTGTCGATGCCTGATTTTGAGATCAACGATAATTTCATGATCTATCCGGAAGGAACGAATACACAGAATACGGAAGTGGAAATGGGACCGAACATCAAACCGTTCCCGCTCAATACGCCGCTCACGGATACTGTCAGAGCAAAGGTATGCCTGCACCCGGGAGACAACATTACTACAGACGATATCATGCCGTCGGATTCGAGACTGCTGCCGTACCGTTCGAACATTCCGCATCTTGCTGATTACTGCTTCGAAAAGATCGACGGGGAATTCGCGTCGAGATGCAAGGAAGCTAAGGAATGTGCGATCGTAGGAGGCGAGAATTACGGACAGGGATCGTCGAGAGAGCATGCGGCTCTGGCGCCGCTGTATCTCGGTGTGAAGTTCGTGATCGCCAAATCGTTCGCGAGGATACACCGTTCGAACCTTATCAACAGCGGCATTATTCCGCTCGTGTTTGAAAACCCGGCGGATTACGATGATTTTGAGATCGGACAGGAGCTCGTGATCGAGAATGCGGTCGAGCAGGTCAGGAGCAACAAGATCAAAGTGAAAAATACCGCGACCGGAAAAGAATATGCTACTGCAGCCAATCTTCTCAGCCTCGAACTCGAGATGATACTTGCAGGCGGAAAGATAAATTACCTGAATGCTCAGGACTGATCCCTTAAGGAGGAATACAATGACACAGACAGCAGATTACAAGAAAAGAATAGAGGATATCGTGACGGCGCAGCTGGCACGTGTTGAGAAAATGAAGGCTGATCATGATTTTGATGATTTCCAGTCGCTGGACAAGATCGTTATCGGGTGCATCGGCGGAGACGGCATAGGCCCTCTTATCATGGAGCCGACCTATGATCTTCTCGAGAAACTTCTGGAGAAAGATGTGAAGAGCGGCAAGATAGAACTCAGGATGATCGACGGCCTGACGATCGAGAACAGATCGGCTGCCGGACAGGCTATTCCTGATGATGTTCTTGAGGAAATCAAGGCCTGCAACGTGCTGCTGAAGGGCCCTACTACGACACCGAGAAAAGGTGACAAATGGGGGAACATCGAAAGCGCGAACGTGGCGATGAGAAAGAAGCTCGACCTCTTCGCCAATGTAAGACCGGTAGCTATACCTGAACTCGGAGTCGACTGGACATTCTTCAGAGAGAACACTGAATGCCTTTATGCGCTCGGCAGCGACGGGATCGATGTGACGGATGACCTTGCGATAGACTTCAGAGTCATTACTACGCAGGGGACTGAGAGGATCGCGAAGATGGCGTTCGACTATGCGCAGGCCAACGGCAAGGACCGCGTATCGATCGTGACCAAGGCGAATATCGTCAAGAAGACTGACGGGAAATTCCTCGAAGTATGCAAGCGCATCGGCGAGGATTATCCCGGCATCACGGTCGATGACTGGTATATCGACATTGCCACAGCCAAACTCGTAGACCCTAACAAGAGAAGCGACTTCCAGGTGTTCATCCTGCCGAACCTTTACGGCGACATTATCACGGACGAAGCAGCTCAGCTCCAGGGCGGAGTCGGAACAGCGGGCAGTGCGAACATCGGACAGCATCACGCTATGTTCGAAGCTATCCACGGCAGCGCTCCGAGAATGATAACAGAGGGACGTTCGGATTATGCGAACCCTTCGAGCATCATGAGAGCAGCGGCGATGCTGCTTTCGCACATCGGTTATCAGGCTGAATGCGACAGACTGAATGAGGCGCTCGACATCTGCCTTGACAAGGAGAAGAAGATCGTTATCGACAGCAGAGGCAACGGAGCAACACGCGACGAATTCGTAGAATATCTTTACTCGAAACTGTTCTAAAGAAAAGGCGGTAATATATGGCAGTTGTAACTAAAAATCTGAACGGGGTCACGTCCAAGAACGTTTCTCTGTCAACGGATCTGTTCGTGAGACTGAAGGAGGACATCCTTTCAGGCGCGCTCAGAAACGGCGAGAAGCTGACGGAAAAGGATCTCTGCGATAAGTACGAGGTCAGCAGGACTCCGGTGAGAGAAGCGCTTGTGCAGCTCCAGGCTGAGGGACTTATCGAAAACGTTCCGAACAGAGGAGCATTTGTCACGAGTCTTTCGGACAGAGATATCGACGATATGTATACTCTCAGAAAAGCGTACGAGGTACAGGCTACGCGCTGGGCGATAGAAAGGATCACCGAAGACGAGATGGACGAGCTCGAAGAAAACTTCGAATTCATGGAGTTCTATACGATGAAAAAAGATATCTCCAAGATGCTGAACATCAACCTCAACTTCCATCAGATGATCTACAAGGCGTCGCACAACAGGATGCTGATGCACCTTCTGAGTTCGTATCAGATATATGTAAAATACAGCAACAGAAATGTAAAGCACGACGAGCATTATCTGGATGTCGTACTGGAAGAGCACCGCAGGATATACGATGCGTTTGTACAGAAAGATGTGGAAGCCGGAGCGGAAGCCATGGCCGATCACATGGACAAATCATACAGCAGACATATGAACGCATGACAGGCGGAGAAAACGAAGAGGGACTCAGAAAAGAGCCCCTCTTTTTATACGTATTTATTTCCCTGTGCGTCAAGGAATCTGATGAAGTCGCTTTTTGTGAGCGACAGTGTCGCGGTGTTGGTGTTGGGGTGGAAGTTCAGCAGTTCGTCGTCAGGCGCCGCAGTAATGACCGGGTCGAGTACTATGGTGACTTCGTTCGACGGATCGTTCATGATGCCGAACGGCGAAACAGATCCCGGAGTGAGTCCGAGTTTGTCCATCAGCTGTTCCGGCGTAGCGAAGCAGAGTTTTGCGCTCCAGCCGGCGGCCCCGCTGAACTCTTTGCGTTCAAATCTGCGGCCGTCCTCGAGTATTACCAGAAAAAAAGTTTTGTCGCGCTTGTCGCGGATCAGCAGATTCTTCAAATTCAGCCCGGGCATCATCAGCCCGTTTTCTTCGACTTCCGCCACGGTGAAGACAGCTTTATGGTGATGTATTGTATATTTTATTCCGAGCCCGTCCAGATAATCACAGACTCTCTTTTCTTCTTCTTCCGGTGACATTATTTCTTTCCTTTCGGCAGGCCGGCCTTTTGACAGATATCCGACAGACAGCATTGTGCGCATTGGGGATTTCGCGCCGTGCAGCAGCTGCGCCCGTGAAATATCATCTCGTGATGCGCTTCGGTCAGTCTGTCGCCCGGCAGACATTTCTTCAGTCCGGCTTCTGTCTTCGTTACATCGCCGGCTTTCACGAGCCCGATGCGGTTCGAGACGCGGAACACATGAGTATCGACGGCAATGCGCTGATGACCGAAACCGTCAGCCATTACTACATTCGCCGTTTTGACTCCGACGCCGGGAAGCTTCTGAAGCTCCTCATCATCTTCCGGCACGACGCCGCCGAACATGTCGACGATCATTCCCGCCTGGGAAACGATATTTCTGGATTTGGTGCGGTACATGCCGATTGTGTGTATTATTTCTTCGACATCGTGGGGATCAGCATCCGCAAGCGCCTGCACGGTCGGATATTTTTGGAAAAGCGCGGGGCTGACTTTGTTGACCGAAACATCAGTGGTCTGCGCCGAAAGTGTGACGCACACAAGCAGCTGCCATACATCTTTATGATCGAGAGCGCATGCTGCCTGCGGATATTCCGCGGCGAGCCTGTCAAGGATCTCACATACCTGTTCGTTTGTAAATTTCATATCAAGTTATTTCTCCGGTGTTGTTATCAATATTTTCTTTCCCATTATAACGCTTTATATGTATGATTTCCAAATTTATTCATTGCAGAACGGCGGATTCGTAGTATAATAAGCACGATTATATATTATCGTGAGGGAGATTAAATAAATGAGCAACAACAGAATAATTCAGGTACAGGAGAAGGTTCCTCTAAGCAAGGGGATTCCTCTCAGCATCCAGCACACATTCGCAATGTTCAGCGCATCTGTGCTCGTTCCGTATTTACTGGGGATAAGTCCTGCTATAGCTCTTCTTATGAATGGCGTCGGCACACTTATCTTTATTTTTGTCACAAAAGGGAAATCACCGGCTTATCTGGGATCGAGTTTCGCATTCATCTCGCCGGCGCTCCTGGTCATCAACAACCCGTCGCTGGGCTACCAGTACGCTCTGGGAGGCTTTGTGATAACAGGCTGCATATTCATGATCGTGGCAGTCATCATCAAGTTCGCCGGGGTCCACTGGATAGATGTAGTGCTTCCTCCTGCGGCAATGGGCCCGATAGTAGCACTCATCGGTCTTGAGCTTGCGGGCAATGCGGCTCAGAACGGCGGACTTATCCTGTCGGCTACATACACTTCGATCAATCCGAAGTTTGCCGCGGTATTCGTGGTAACGCTTCTGATAGCGGTTTTCGGGCAGATACTGTTCAGAGGTTTCGCGGCGGCCATCGCGATCCTGATTTCTATCATCGCAGGATACTGCATCGCATTTGCCTGCGGGATCGTCGATTTCTCGGCGCTCCATCAGCAGACATGGCTGGCGCTTCCTAATTTCCTGACACCGAAGTTCAGCCTGCAGGCGATCGCCATAATCATTCCGGCATCGCTCGTAGTAATATCCGAACATATCGGGCATCAGGTAGTCACATCGGAGATCGTAGGCAAGAATCTTCTCGAAGATCCGGGCCTGCACAGAACGCTCTTCTCGGACGGCATCTCGACAGCTCTTTCAGGTCTGTGCGGATCCGTGCCGACAACGACATACGGCGAGAACATCGGAGTAATGGCTATTACAAAGGTCTACAGTGTTTGGGTCATCGGCGGTGCGGCAATATTCTCGATCTGCCTGTCATTCATAGGTAAAGCGTCGGGACTCATCCAGACGATACCTGCCCCGGTAATGGGCGGAGTCAGTTTCCTTCTCTACGGTATGATCGCCGCTTCGGGAATCAGGCTCATGGTCGACTCGAAGATCGACTACTCGAGACCGAGAAATCTTGCGCTCACATCTGTGGTGTTCATCACCGGACTTTCGGGAGCATTCATACAGATAGGCTCAGTCAAGCTTACGGGAATGTGTCTGGCGACTATCGTCGGCATCATCCTCGGAATCGTTTTCTATATCCTTGACAAATTAAAACTTACAAATGACTATGAAGAGAACGACGCCGGTTCCGCAGATGAAACGGAAGAAGCGGAAAAATAAAAATCATACGGCGGCGGAACGCATCTGTGCACAGCACGGTGATGCGGCTGACATCTGAGAACAAAAACAGGACTGCGGCAATGAGGGACCCTCGTGCGGCAGTCCTTTTAATTGTAAAAAAAACTCCCGGCAGCGATACTGTCGGGAGTCGTGTATTTCATTATTGTTTCTGAGCTTTTTTCTCTTCTTCCTCATCGCTCTGCATGTGGCAGTACTTGTATTTCTTGCCGGAACCGCACCAGCATGGTTCATTCCTGCCGGGCTTTTTCTTTTTGACGACTGTCTTGGATTTCTTGTATTCCTTAACGATCTCAAGTACCTTGTCCTTGCCGAGGATCGTTTCCCACTGAGGCAGGCTGTAAAGATAGTCGGCGCCGGCCTTCATCATGTTGTAAAGGAGTTTTTCGAGTTCGAAATCAAGTTTGATATCCGACTCTTCGGTGATGCCTTCAAGCTCGAAAGGGTTCGAGATACTCTGCTGTGCACCGTCGAGGAATCCCATGAATATGACAGGACGTGTCTCGTATTTATCAGCGAGTTCTTTGAAGTTCCCGCTGAATCCATTTTTGTAATCATCGAGGAAACCGCTGTATATGCGTGTTTCCGCATCGCTGTACTCCTGCCAGAAATCATCTATCGAATCATTCGACTGGTTTTCGATAAGTTCTTTCCATTCGCTGTAAAGACTCATTTCGTTTTATCCTCCTGTATTTTTTCTGTAAATCTATTTTTCGCATTCCGCACATTTTGCTATAGCTTTGCCGATTTCGAGCACATCGCCGGCGACTGCGCTTCCTGTCGGGAGAGGACCTGCGCCTTTGCCGTAGAACATCAGATCATCCACCGCATTACCGGTAACAAAAATCGCGTTGAATTCATTGCTGACTCCGGCGAGAGGGTGGCTGAACGGAAGTTCCATCGGAGCCACGCTGTATTCGAGTTTTCCGTTTTCGTCCTTTGAGGCATGTCCGATCAGTTTGATTTTCTGATGCCTGGCTGTGGCTGAAGCAATGTCGTCTTTTGTGATTCCCGTAATGCCGGTCGTGGGTATTTCCTCAGGGGCTATATATTCTCCGAAGGCAAGCGCGATGAGTATCGAAAGCTTATTGGCCACATCGAAACCTTCCACATCCGCCGTAGGATCCGCTTCTGCAAATCCTTTCTCCTGAGCGACCTTGAGCACATCCTCGTAGTCAAGATCGAAATCCGTCATCTGCGTCAGTATATAGTTCGTTGTACCGTTGCATATGCCCATGATCTCGGAAAAATCATTTGCTCCGAGTACAGACGTCAGTGCGGACAGGACCGGGATGCCGCCTCCGACAGAAGCTTCAAACCTGAATTCGACTCCGTTGTCTTTCGCAGCCTTGATCAGCTGCGGATAATTTGCCGCTATTGCCGCCTTGTTAGCCGAAACGACATGCTGTCTGAATTTCATCGCATTCAGCATATACTGCGACGCAGGCTCGATACCTCCGAGCAGTTCGCACACAATATCGATATCGGGATTGCCGATAATATCATCCGGATCTTTCGTGAACAGAACCGCCGGCGCTTCACTGCGTCTCGGCCGGGAAGGGTCACGTACCAGTATTTTATCGATGCTGAAGGTGACGCCGGTCTCACGCTCTATCTTTCCCATATTCATTTTAAGCGTATCATATGTTCCTGAGCCTACGTTTCCAAAACCCAGGAGACCGACTCTTACTTTCTTCATCGTTTTCCTCCTGTAAAATCAAGTATTTTCAATAACTCTCGTCAATAATGCTCAAATTATACAACATTTTTGCCGCTTTGTCTTTATTATTTGTTCTTTTTTTACTATTATATATAATGTGCGTTAGGAGGCAGCGAAAATGGCATTACATATAGTACTGGTGGAACCGGAAATACCGCCAAACACAGGAAATATAGCAAGATCGTGCGCGATCACAAACAGCGTTCTGCATTTAGTGAGACCGCTCGGCTTCAATATCGACGAGAAAAGCGTCAGGCGGGCAGGGCTCGATTACTGGCCGTATGTGGATCTTGAAGTGCACGAAAGTCTCGAGGCGTTCATGCAGCAATACGGCGGGCGCAGAATGTGGCTGGCGACGACGAAAGGCGGCACGTGTTACACAGACGTTGAATTCCGCGACGAAGATATGATACTGTTCGGGCGCGAGACCGCCGGTCTGCCGAGGCCGTTCATCGCGGAGCATAAAGAATGCGCGGTCAGAATACCAATGAGTGAAAATACCAGACTGAGGTCGCTCAACCTCGCAAATTCGGCAAATATAGTAATGTTCGAGGCTCTGCGGCAGCTCGGATTTCCGGGCATGGAATAGTACTGGATTTTGTGTCGGAATGTGATATAATATCAATCAACTGATAATTGTTTATTAATAATAAAAGGAGATATAAAATGAAAGTAACAGTAACAGACAAAGCACCGTCGGCCATCGGCCCTTATTCACAGGCAATTGCAGCAAACGGATTCCTCTATGCATCCGGACAGGTTGCCATCGATCCGGCAGCAGGAAAAATCACAGCAGCTGACGTAGTAGGCCAGGCAGAACAGGCATGCAAAAATGTAGGCGCTATCCTCGAAGCAAACGGACTCGGCTATGAAGACGTTATCAAGACAACATGCTTCCTTGCTGACATTGCTGACTTCCAGGCATTCAACGAAGTATATGCGAAGTACTTCACAGGAAAACCTGCACGTTCATGCGTAGCAGTCAAAGATCTTCCTGCAGGCGCACTCTGCGAAGTTGAGATCATCGGAGTCCTGAAATAGGAGTACGATCACACAACTGAAAAACAAGATTTGTTTCTGCCGGCGGTAATGATACCGCCGGCAGTTTTTACATCTGTGAAATTATCATGCGGTTTTTAGGAATGAGCGAAAAGCGGTGTAAATATTATAACATCGAAAATTTACGCCATATTTTACCCAGCCATTGAAATATGCCCTGCGCCGGACCTTGATCATCATTGCATCACCGACGCATCGCCGCGCATATTACTTCTGTATATTGCGCAGGTGCATGTAAACGGTATTCTTGGAGATGTGCATCTGGTGCGCGACTTCATTGACTGCGTCTTTAAGGTTGAAGATCCCTTTTTCGTATAAGAGCAAAACGATTTCTTTGTTGATGTTCCCCGATGAGACCGAAGGGTCACGGAAAACCTGGTCTCGCGCGGAACGAAGCGCTGAACCGATCAGCGATGCCGTGTCTCCGGCAAAGCTTTCTTCCAGACTGGCCGCCGCCGAAGCTTCACCGGGCGGCGTGAGTCCGCGCAGGATAGTATCAAGCGGTGTTCCGAGATAGCAGTTTATGCAGAGAAATCCGATTGGCTTATGGTTCGAGCCGCGGATAACGATGGTGCACGATTTAATATCGGCGCCGCTCTCGTCTTTGTTGAAGTAATTAAGATGATCCGTATCGGGATGTTCTTCGATTTCGGAAATAAGGGAGAGCCCGAGATCGGTTATCGGCGAGCCTTTGGTCCTTCCGGAATGAGCGCCGCCTGAAATCATTACTACCGAATGTTCGAGGTCGGTAAGACTGTGCAGTATTACTTCGCAGCTTTCGCCGAGATAGCTGCCGAGTCCTTCTGCCAGCGTCATATAACTTTTAAGGATAAGCTCATCTTCTCTGGTTAGTTTATAGGGTTTCTGCTCATGGATCATGCTCCTGTCATCATTAGCTAATATATAAAATATTTTATCACGAATGAAATATTTTGCAATGCGGATATGCCTGAGTCGTTGGAATAAAAGTGTTCGTATGTTATAATTAAAGCAGAGGTGGATATGAAACTAGGAAATGATCTAAGAACTGAACAGACACAGAAACTGGTCATGACACCGACGATGATCCAGGCAGTCAAGATCCTTCAGCTCAACAGACAGGAGCTGCTGGAGCATATACGTGAAGAGCTCATGGACAATCCTGTCCTTGAGACGTCAGCAGACTCGGGAGAAGAGCATGATGCTTCAGCTGAACGTGAAGAGCGTGACGAGCATGAAGAACACTCTGATCTGGATCAGCTGATACTTGATTTTGCGGAAAACAGCGGACTTGATGATATCAGTTACAAGCAGAACTCATTCAGCAGCGACCGGAATTCTATGTATGAAAATCTTGCAGATGACAGAGAGACTCTGCAGGAGCATCTTCTGGTGCAGCTGAGACTGACGGAGCAGGATATTGCGCAGAAGTGGATCGGTGAGTATATCATTGAATCGCTGGATGAGAACGGTATGATGACGTCGACTGCCGAGGAAATAGCCACGGCGCTGAAAACATGCATTGAAAATGTACGCGCAGAGCTTGAGATAATACGCGGATTCGACCCTATCGGAGTATGCGCCGGGAATTTTGCCGAATCTCTTCTGATACAGCTCGACTATATCGGTGAAGCGGATGAATATTACGAAAAACTTCTTCGCGAGCATCTCGACGATCTGGCGGCAAGACGCGTAGATAAAATCGCGAAGTCGCTCGGCGTGGGAAAAGAAGATGTGAAGCATATGCTGGAAGTGATCCGCAGGCTCGATCCGAGACCGGGATCATCGTATGCATCCGGACATTCGACGAGTTATGTCGTTCCGGACATGGAACTTATCGGAGACACCGGCAGTTTTGAAATCGTGCCGTACGGAGACGGAACACCGAGACTTGAAGTGAGCAGCTATTACCGCAGTGTCCTCCGCAAAGCGCAGTCCGAAAAAGACAGCGAGGTCATCGATTATCTTTCGGGACGCGTGGATTCGGCAGTGCTGCTTATAAGGAATATTGAACACCGTCAGCAGACGATCGAAAACGTGACGCGTTTTGCTGTGAATTTTCAGCATGAGTTTTTTGAGAGAGGTGTCAAGTACTTAAAACCTCTTACAATGAAGATGGCGGCTGATGAGCTGGGGATAGCGGAGTCGACTGTCAGCAGGGCCATAAACGGGAAATATATACAGACGCCGCGCGGAGTTTTTGAGCTCAGGTATTTCTTCGCGGGAGGCGTGATGAGCGCCGACGGAGGAATATCTTCAGCGGGTGTGAAATCGCATATCCGGGAGATCATCGAAGGTGAAAACAGTGCGAAACCGCTGAGCGATCAGAAAATCGCTGATATGCTGAATGAAAGAGGCATGGACGTCTCGCGGAGGACCGTGGCCAAGTACCGCGAAGAGGAAGGGATCGCTTCTTCTTCCAGACGGAAAAAGATTTGAATAAGTTTTAAATTGTAGTAGTATATATAAGATCAGGAAAAAGTATTGGTGTCTGTATATAAGACGCAGAGGAGGAAAAAATGGCAGTTAAGTTAGGATTGAACGGTTTCGGAAGAATCAGCAGAGTGGCTATCCGTATCGCGGCAAACGATCCGGATATCGAGATTTGCGGTATCAATTATCGTAATTCCGAATATGATTATATGAGATATATGCTGCAGTATGATTCGACATTCGGGCAGTTTGGAAGCAAGATCGAAACTTACGACAAGGGACTCATAATCAACGGCAGGAAAATCCCATGCTACCTCGAGGGTGAGGCAAAAAATATCCCCTGGGGTGAATGCGGTGCTGAGTATATCATCGACGGAACAGGTGCTTACACAACGACTGAAAAAGCAAAGGACCATATTAAAGCCGGAGCCAAGAAAGTTATCATTTCCGCTCCTGCAAAAGATGCCGCGACGCCGACCTTCGTAATGGGCGTGAACAACAAAGAGTATAAAAAGAATATCAGGTAGTATCAAACGCATCATGTACAACAAACTGCCTGGCGCCTTTCGCCAAGGTAGTCAATGATGCATTCGGGATCAAGTCGGGGCTCATGTCGACTATCCATGCGGCAACAGCAAAGCAGAAGGTCGTCGATATGCGTTCAATGAGCGACTGGAGAAGAGGCAGATGCTCATTCAACAACATCATTCCTACATCGACGGGAGCGGCCAAGGCAGTTGCCAAAGTCATTCCTGCACTCGAAGGCAAGATGACAGGTATCGCGTACAGAGTTCCTGTAGCGGACGTTTCGCTGGTCGACCTCAACATCATGACGGAGACGCCGACGACATATGAGGAAATTTGCGAAGTGGTCAAAAAGGCTTCGGAAAATGAGATGAAGGGCATTCTGGAATACGTTGACGATGAAGTCGTATCGAGCGATTTCCTCGGCGATCCGCATACATCGATCTTCGATGCCAGAGAAGGCATCACGCTGAACAACCAGCTGTTCAAGATCATTCTTTACTATGACAATGAGTTCGGATATGCTACGAAGACACTCGAACTTGCAAAATATATGAATGAAATCGATAATAAATAAAGGGGAATGAAATGAAAAAAACGGTCAGGGACATTGATGTTAAAGGAAAGAAGTGCCTGGTGAGGTGCGACTTCAACGTACCTATGCAGGACGGAAAAATCACCGATGATGTAAGGATCAGAGCAGCGCTTCCTACGATCGAGTATCTGAGAGACAACAGCGCAAAAGTGATCCTGATGTCGCATATGGGAAGGCCGAAAGGTCAGCCGAATAAAGAATTTACACTGGCGCCTGTCGCAGAAAGGCTCGGTGAGCTGCTGGGCGGTGCAGTAATATTCGCGCAGTCCGACCGCGTGGTCGATGACGGTGTTGTCGCCGCCGTCGGGGCAATGAAGGACGGGGATGTATTACTGCTTGAAAATACGCGTTACCGTGAAGAAGAGACGAAGAATGATCCTGCATTCTCGCAGGAACTTGCTCAGCTGGGTGAGATTTTCGTGAACGATGCATTCGGTACGGCGCACAGAGCACACTGCTCGACTGCCGGAGTTGCGGAATTCATGCCTGCCGTATCCGGCTTCCTTATAGAAAAGGAAATCAAATTCCTCGGAGAAGCTGTCAACGATCCGAAGAGACCGTTCGTGGCAATAATGGGCGGCGCAAAGGTCGGAGATAAGATACCGGTCATCGAAAATCTGCTGACTAAGGTAGATGCGCTGATAATCGGAGGCGGCATGTCGTATACTTTCTTTAAAGGTGAAGGTCTGGAAATCGGTACATCACTGCTGGATGCGGACAGCATTGAGCTTACGAAAAACTTAGACAGGAAGCTGACGATGCAGGAGTGGATCTTCTGCTGCCGGTCGATGTCGTATGCGCGAAGGAATTCGCGAACGACGCTGAGACGCTGGTATGTGACAAGGATAAAATGCCGGCGGATATGATGGGAATGGATATCGGTCCGAAGAGCGTAAAACTTTTCGCCGATGAAATTGCAAAAGCAGGCACTGTAGTCTGGAACGGCCCGATGGGAGTGTTCGAGATGAGCAATTTTGCGGGCGGCACAAAGGCAATAGCCGAAGCACTTGCCGCCAGCGACGCGATAACCGTGATCGGCGGAGGCGATTCCGCGGCTGCGGTCAAACAATTCGGACTTGACGATAAGATGACACATATTTCCACAGGCGGCGGTGCATCGCTCGAGTTCCTTGAAGGGAAAGAGCTTCCGGGCGTAGCCGTTCTTGAGGACAAGTAAGAGAGTAATATAACAGGAGGAGATTAATATGAGAATTCCATTTATTGCCGGTAACTGGAAAATGAACATGTCGGGCAGAGATGCCGTGGAGTTCGCTGAACAGTTCAAAGCACTATATAAAAATACTGATGTCAGGACAGCGATCTGCGCTCCATATGTACATCTCGAGTTGCTCGTTGAAGCGTTCGACGGCACTGATATAAAGGTCGGCGCCGAGAATGTCCACTGGGAAGACAGCGGTGCATACACAGGCGAAGTTTCCGTACCTATGCTCGAAGAAATCGGAGTTGATTACTGCATCATCGGACATTCGGAGAGAAGACAGTATTTCCATGAAACGGACGAAACTGTGAATCTCAAGCTGAAGAAACTTTTCACGTCTTCGATAATACCGATCCTCTGCGTGGGTGAAGTACTTGAGGAAAGAGAAGCCGGAAAAGAGCAGGAAATCGTAGGCGGACAGATCAGAAAAGATCTGGAAGGCCTGACTGCCGATGATGTCAGGAAACTGGTAATTGCCTATGAACCAGTATGGGCTATTGGCACAGGGAAAACTGCCACACCGGAACAGGCAAATGAAATGTGCGGATTCATACGCGATGTTGTAACGGAGATCTATGATGAAGACGTTGCGGATGAAGTGATCATCCAGTACGGCGGCAGTATGAACCCGGAAAATGCGACGGAACTCATGAACCAGCCGGAAATCGACGGCGGACTCATCGGAGGAGCAAGCCTCAGCGCTGAAAAGTTTATGAAAGTCATAGACTTCTAAATAAATCAGCAATATTTATTTAGCAATATCGAATTGATGTAATGATATCGATCAGCTATAACCCGCGGCTGTGCGCCGCGGGTTTTTCTATGGCGGCATTGCCTGATGGTACTTAATTGTGGAGTCGTACACTTGCACCGCGGCAGTTACGTACATCACGTCTCTGCTGTACATTAATCTGACATACCACTTGCTTTCGGCGGCCGGGTATGGTAATATAGTAAAGCTATTGAAAAAAACAAGAATGATTTAGATATATCGGAGGTATAATCACATGAAGATCATGATGATCATATTAGCTGTCATAAGTGTAATAATTGTAGGAGTCATCCTGATGCAGGAAAGCAACAGCGCGGGACTTTCGGGTTCTATCGCCGGCGGAGCTGAACAGCTTTTCGGGAAAAAGAAGAGTCAGGGGTATGATGCTATTCTGCACAAGGTAACCATCGTGTGTGCAGTGGCATATATTATCCTTTCACTGGCGATCGTTACGCTTGAAGGCATACAGTAAAAAAGAAGATGAAACTCCCGAGCGTCTGCCCGGGAGTATTTTTTTAGGCCGTGCAGAAACAGCCGGCGATTCGTCAGCTGTGCATGGTCAGGCAGCTGTGTCAGATGCTGTATCAGCAGTTGCAGTCGATGAACGGGCGGAACTTCCACAGATTGAGGCCGAGCTGCGGGCTGTAGACTCTGCCCACGCTGCCGTTCGATACAGTGATCACGATTTCGCCTGTCGCGCTTATTACTGCAGAACTCAGGTGACCGCCGCAGCAAGTTATGGTGCCGTCTTCTTCGAGAGAAGAGAACATGGCATGGCAATGGAGATACACTTCATTGCTGTCATCGCGCGTGACGTTACCTGTGAGCGAAACGAGTTCAAGCGTTCCTTCGATGTCGCGGGAATGGTATTCCTTGTTTGCGACGTCATATACCCCGACGGTAGCTCTGGAGCATGCGCCGAGGCCCTGTACGGATGCAAGGCGGATGTCTTCCTTTTCGCAGATTTCTTTCAGATCCTCGAGGATCTCCTCACCCTGTTTGAATTTAGCGTAGATAACATTGTCAAATCTTCTGTAATCCATAGTACACCTCCACAAATAGTATTATATAATAGAAATATGAAAGGTTGAATATATAAATGGCAAAGAAAAACAAAAAACATCTGCCGCCGAAAACGGGCGTCATACATAAGCATAAACGAGGATTCGATTCGTGACTCCGGAAGATGAGGACGGATCGGCGGGCGATATTTTCGTGCCCGGCAAAAGCATGAACGGAGCAATGAACGGCGATATCGTCGAGGTCGATCTTATTCCGGAGTATCTCTGGGAACAGTCGCGTGAGGGAATAGTCACGCGGATCATTTCGAGAAGCGTTGAAGAGGTCGTCGGCACATTTGAAAAGAACAAGAAATTCGGCTTTGTGGTGCCCGATGACCGCAAACAGAATGATGATATTTTCATCAAGAAAAAGGATTTCGGCGGAGCGAAGCGCGGAGACAAGTGGTGGCCAGGATCGTTAAGTATCCCGGGAAACACGACAGCGCGGAAGGCAGGATTATTCAGGTGATCAGTCATGCGGGCGAACCGGGAGGAGACATCAAGGGGCTGATAAGACAATATAACGTACCTGTGGATTTTCCGAAAAAAGTGATACAGGAAGCCGGCACGCTGGAAGCGCAGGGAGTGCGGAGATCTGATATTGCGGCCAGGAAAGATCTCAGGGGCAAGACGATATTCACAATCGACGGGGCAGATTCCAAAGATTTCGACGATGCGGTTTCCGTGGAAAAACTCAGGAACGGCAATTATCTCCTCGGCGTGCATATCGCGGATGTCAGTCATTATGTCAGGGAAAACGGATCTCTGGACCGAGAGGCCTTCAGCCGCGGTAATAGTATTTATCTGGTCGATCAGGTCATTCCGATGCTTCCGGAAATGCTTTCGAACGGTATCTGCAGCCTGAATCCGGGGGTCGACAGGCTCACACTTTCAGTCGATATGGAAATAACTCCGGCAGGCGATGTTGCAGGGCATAAGATATATGAAAGCGTTATCCGGTCATGCGAGAGGATGGTCTATACAGATGTGTCCGACATGCTCGAGAATAAAGACAAAAAGCTGATCGCCAGATATGATGATATTTATCAGGATATCCTGATGATGGATGAGCTGGCTGCAATACTGGCTGAGAAAAAAGATGCCCGGGGTAGTCTTGATTTTGATATTGAAGAATCTGAGATCACGCTGGACAGCAGCGGGATCGCCGTTGAGATCGGCGCAGCCGAACGAAGGACTGCAAATAAGATGATAGAGGAATTCATGCTCCTGGCGAACGAGACTGTTGCGAGAGAGTTCAGCAAAAAAATGCGCCTTTCGTCTACCGTGTACACGATAACCCGCGCGTGAAAAGATGGAGGAATTTCAGACTTTCCTCAAGGGTGTCGGGATAGGCCTGAACGGAAGTCCGGAGAACATTTCTCCGAAGCAGCTGCATGAGGTGCTCGCAAAAGTCAGCGGTCATACTTACGAAAAAGTGGTCAGCAGTGTCATGCTGAGGTCTATGCAGAAAGCAATTTACGACACGGAATGCCGGGGACACTTCGGACTGGCCCTTGATTATTACTGCCACTTCACATCGCCGATCAGGCGGTATCCGGATCTGATGATCCACAGAATAATCAAATCATATCTTCACGGAGAAGTCGATCAGAAAGCCTTCCGCAGTCTCAGGAAGAAAGCGAAAGACGCCGCGGAGCATTCGTCGGAAACAGAACGTACTGCAATAGATCTCGAACGCGATGTTGAGAACTGAAAAAATGCGAGTATATGTCTTATCATGTCGGAGAGGAATACGACGGCATAGTTTCCGGAGTTACGAATTACGGGATATATGTGGAACTGCCGAATACAGTCGAAGGCATGATCAGGCTGATGGATCTGAGCGACGATTATTATGAGTTCGAACCGCAGCATTACCGCGTGATCGGGCGCAGGACGAACAGGATCTACGCTCTGGGCGATGAAATGCGGATCAGAGTTTCTTCAGTTGACATCGAAGAACGTGAAATCAATTTTACCTTGATCTGAGGAACAGGCATTCTGCTATCTGATTTTCGCCTTGTTAGGGTTCCAGAATTCCGGGATGAACATCAGGAGGACAGTTGTCAGTTCCAGTCTGCCTATGATCATTACGAGCGACATGAACAGCTTTAGCGGGCCGGAGAACATGGCGAAGTTCCCGGCATCGCCGATAACTCCGAAAGCGGATCCTGTTGTCGAAAGCAGGGCCGCAGCTGCAGTCAATGTCGATGTCATATCGAGATTCTGCAGTGAGAGCACGATGGCCGTCAGCACATACATTGCAAGATAAAGCAGAATAAAGGTAGTGATGCTGGAAACGATAGGTCCATTCATAGCGTTGCCGCCGATTTTGACTGCGCGGACAGAACGCGGATGAACGCGCCTGTAAAAACCTCTGGCAATCAATTTGAACACAACAACGACTCTGATGATTTTGAGTCCGCCGCCTGTCGAGGCAGCACAGCCTCCGGTGAACAGGAGAATAAAAAGCACCATCTGGCATATGCCCGGCCAGTTGTTGTAATTGGTAATAGTAAATCCTGATGTTGAGGCGAATGCGGTCACCTGGAAAAATCCGTATCTCAGCGATTCGCCTAACGAGCGGAACGTGCCGGAAAAAAACAGCCCGGCTGAAACCAGAAGCGTGGAGCCGGCGATTATGCCGAGATATACACGCAGTTCGATGTTCCGTTTTATTCCGCTCCAGTTTCTCTGGATCACATAAATATACATCATAAAGTTGATGGAAGAAAGTATTGTAAAAATTGCAATTACGAGTTCCACGTAAAGACTGTTATAATACGCCACACCTGACGGATGGAGCATCAGACCTGCCGTCGATATGCTGCCCAGAGAGTTTATCAGAGCTTCGAATGCACCCATGGAGCTTCCGCGCCACAGCATAAGGAATTCACATGCTGTCAGAAAGATATATGAAAAATAAAGCATTTTGGCGGTGTCTGTGGTGCGGGCGGATGTGCGTGTAACAGACGGCCCCGGTGTTTCTGCAGCCGCGATCCTCAGACCGCTGATCCCGAAAGAAGGAAGTATCGAGATAATAAATACGACAATTCCCATGCCGCCGAGCCAGTGCGTGATCGCTTTCCACAGCAGCAGTGCATCAGACAGCACACGGTCGGAAATCACTGACGCGCCGGTTGTAGTATATCCTGCAACAGCTTCAAAAATTGCATTGCAGACTGTATGCGTCTGCCCGGAAAAATAATAGGGGATCGCGCCGAAAAGAGCGCAGACCATCCAGCAGATCAGCACCGTCATATAACCATCGCGTATGCGGAGGGTCCTCGCGGAAGGACTGATGAAAATATACATGATAAGTCCGAGTCCTATCGACAGTGAAGCTGAAAGCAGAAACGCGTCCATCGTGACACGGTCATGCGAACAATAAGCACACAAAAGAGAAGGCAGCATAGCGATGCCTGTGATAATGAGCAGAAAGCCCAGTGTTTTGAAGATTGTCCTGAATCTGAAGTCCATGTACTTTTCTTCTCCTTTACATGCTAATGATAAGGGTTCCAGAATCTGCGGGAGAAGAGCATGAACAGCGTGAACAGTTCAAGTCTGCCGGCAATCATCGTGAACGACAATATCCATTTGCTGAAATCGCTGAAAGCGGCGAAGTTCAGCACAGGTCCGACTTTTGCGAACCCCGGTCCTATATTTCCGAGACAGGTTCCCGCTGCCGAAAGCGTTGTCACAATGTCGAACCCGTCGACAGAGATCAAAAGCGAGACAACAAAGAAGCAGACGATATATAGGAAAGTGAAGCTGGTGATGCCCTGTATTACTTCTGAATCGACTATCTTGCCGTCGACTTTTATGTTATACAGCACATTCGGATGCAGCTTCGTAGTAATGTTCCGTTTTATTAATTTAAGCAGTACGAGCACTCTGCAGACCTTGATGCCGCCGCCTGTAGATGACGAGCAGCCGCCGATGAAGAACAGCGCGAACAGCATCATTTTACAGAAAGTCGGCCAGAGATCAAAGTCTGTTGTTGCGAAGCCTGTTGTCGTGATTATCGAAGCGACCTGGAAGAATCCTGCCCGGATAGAATCCGAAATATCAGAAACAGTTCCCGTCACTACAAGGTCCAGCGCGATAAGCAGACTGAAAGCAGAAATGATATATATGTACAGCCGGAATTCCGAGTCCTGCCATATCGTGCGGATGCTCTTGGTGACCGCAAAGTAATACAGGTTGAAATTCGCGCCCGATGCTATCATGAATATAGTGATGACCCATTCGCAGTAAGGACTGTGGAAGTGAGCGATGCTGTCGCCGTAATTCGAAAAACCGCCGGTGCCGACTGTGCCGAATGTCTGGACTGCTGCATCGAAAAGACTCATTCCGCCGAACATCAGGAGCACGATTTCGACCACTGTGAAGACTGTGTAAATCAGATATAGGCTTTTGGCCATATCGCTGACTTTAGCCGTAGTCTTGGAAAAAGTCGGGCCCGGAGATTCGTTGCTGGCGATCAGCTGTCCGCTTATTCCCAGAGCAGGAAGCAGCGCGACCGCGAGAACCAGTATTCCCATGCCGCCGACCCAGTGTGTGAACGAACGCCAGAAAAGCATCGACTGAGGTATTACTGTAAGGTCGGGGATTATCGTTGATCCGGTGGTCGAGAAGCCCGAGCACGTCTCGAAAAAAGCGTCCGCATATGAAGGGATGCATCCCTGTATGACGAACGGGAGAGCACCGATAAGCGACATGAAAAGCCAGCACAGAGCAACGATGATGTATCCGTCACGGTTCTTTAATTTACCCCTCGGAGCTTTTATAACCATGACAAGGCTGCTTCCGAGAGCAAACGCAGGAATGATTACAGAAAGGAAGGCTTTTACTGAATCGAGCTCACCATAATAGAACCCCACAAGCAGAGGGAGCATCATACAACAGGCTGTCAATACCATGAGCAGCCCTATTACACGCACAATCGCTCTAATGTTGAGATCCATTAAACTCTTCCCTTACCTTCCGATGAAATCTGTAGCTTTGCCGGCGCGCAGTATTTTCTCAAGATCAGTGACTTCTGAAAGAAGACAAATCAAAATAACGCGGTCGCCCTGTTTGATGACAGTGTCGCCGTTAGGGATCATTGCTTCATTGCCGCGCCTGACAGCTGCGATGAGCATGCCGGTCGGAAGCCTGAGCTGCTTGATCGGTTTGTCTATGAGTTTCATATGAGGAGCCGCGACGATTTCCATGATCTCCGCCTGCCCCTGTATGAGTCTCGACGAGATGACGCGCTTGGAACCCTGAATGGTCCTCATGATATTGCTGACTGTGATGTCGAGGGGGTTCAGAACCATATCGACACCGAGATTGCTTATGAGTTCGGTGTATGTCGCACGGCTTACCTTCGCGATAACATCTTCGATCCCGCGGTCCTTGGCCATCAGTGCAAGCAGCAGGTTATCCTCGTCGAATCCGGTTGCAGTAACAAAAGCATCCATATCGTCGATGCTTTCTTCTTCAAGGAGACTGACATCGGTACCGTCGCCGTGGAGGACCATTACGTTTTCGAGGTGCTCGGCCAGATAGAAACAGCGTTCCTTGGAACGTTCGATTATCTTGACGGAAATGTTGAAATCGGTCAGCATCTTTGCAAGATAGAGACCGGTCTTTCCGCCGCCGACGATCATAACTTTCTGCAGATCGGTATACTTGCCTTTTTCATGTACCATGCGGCTCAGATCGGTGATCCTTGCACGTTCGCCAATGATATACAGACCGTCGTTCTGCATTATTTTTGTGCTTCCGTGCGGGATGATGATCTTGCCGTTTCTCGAGATCGCAACGACCAGCGTGCCTTCGAGAACGGAGGCAATGTTGAACATATCCATTCCGATCAGTTTCGGCATTTTGGAAACATTGAATTCGAGGAGCGATATCTTCCCGCTCTGGAAAATACCGTTGTTCAGAGTGTATTTTTCAACCAGATATTTATATATTTCTATCGTTATCGACATATCGGGATTGATCAGGTAATCGATATTCATGTTGTCCCTGATAAAATCCATCTGATTCATGTGCTCGGGGTCTCTGACCCTGGCCATGACATGCGAGCATCCCATCTTTTTCGCAAAGGATGCGATAATGATATTTTTTTCATCCGAATCTGTAGAAGCAAGAAGGAAGTCAAAAGAGGATATGTGGATATCACGCAGGACAGAAATATCTTTTCCGTCCGCAGTAACAGTCATAACATCCATCTGTGTTCCCAACTTCTGCAGTGTCTGTTCATTCTTGTCAATTACAGTGACAGCGTGGTCGCCTCCGAGCAGGGCGTTCGTAACTCTCATACCCAGCTTTCCTGCGCCAACAACCGCAATTTTCATAACATTCTCCTTTTCCCGTTCATTATATGTCAAATCTGCATATCTCTTGGTATTTTAACACTTTTACGTAGAAATACAATCATAGTTTGATATAATGATGTTTTAAGGACCGGATACTCGAATAAATTGATATCCCGTCAGTTTGATAAAATGACATTCAGGAGGATATATGGAGATCAAAAAATATATAGGCGGATTCATTCAGAGCAACGGATATATTATTTACCGGAAGGACTGCACCGAGGCATTTATCATCGATCCGGGCTATAAACCGGAGAGATTTCTGGATTTCGCAGCAGACAATAATTTGGAAATATCAGGTGTCCTGCTCACGCACCATCACAAAGATCACATCGGCGCAGTGAAGACGATCATCGACAAACTCGGGTGCACCGCATTCATACACGAAGCGGATGCGCATTACTGCAGCTTCCCTGTCACGACATTTGAAGACGGGCATGTCTTTATGCTCGGAGAAGAGAAAATCACAGCGGTGAACACTCCGGGACATACGAAGGGCAGCTGCTGCTTCTGCGCTGAAGGCGGGGATCACTTTACAGGAGATACGCTTTTTGATACAGATATCGGGCGCACCGATCTGGAAGACGGGGATCCCTGGGGGATGGCCGCTGCGCTGCAGAATATCGTTAACAAATGGCCGGACGAAATAAGGGTGCATCCGGGACACGGCGATTCTTCAACGATGGCGAAAGTAAGAAAATATAATCCGGAGTTCATCGAAGCACTCGAACTTGACCTGGATAAGCACTAATAGATAAGGAGCAGCAATGTCAGTAAAATTGATAGCACTTGATCTCGACGGAACGACGCTGAGGTCGGACAAAAGTCTTTCTCCGAGGACGGAAAAGGCGCTCGCGGAGGCAATCGCGAGAGATATAAATGTAGTGATCGCGACCGGAAGATGTTTCGGCGCTCTGCCGAAAGTGCTTACGGAATTTCCGGGAATACAATATGCGATCACATCAAACGGCTGCGCAGCTCGTAGACATGAGGCATAAAAAAATACTGAGTGCGCACTGTCATACGCCGGAAAATGTGGAGCGGATCGCAGATATTCTCCGGCAGCTCGATTTCCGCAGAAATATGCCGGAAGTCTTTATTGACGGCGAGGCATATCTGGAACGTGAACTGTATGAAGCTACGAAGCGCGGCGAGATCGGCTACAGGACCAGGGAATATGTGCTGCAGACGCGGACGCCGATCGATAATTACATCCGGTTCATGCTTGACCATAAAAATGCAGTTGAGAATGTCAATGTGTTCTTCCCGAGCGCCGGCGAGCAGGCCGAAGTAATGGAAAAATGCCGCAGCCTTACTGGCGTTACCCTGACGACCTCATGGGACTGGAACCTTGAGATAGGTCCCGCAAACACCACGAAGGCGCACACACTGCTCGAACTTGCCGACATCGTCGGAGTGACTAAGGAAGAAATGATGGCCTGCGGCGACAGCGAGAACGACATCCCTATGATGAAACTTGCCGCTTATCCCGTCGCCATGGGCAATGCCAAAGACGCCGTCAAGAAAGAAGCCGTCTTTGTCAGCGAGACCAACGAAAACGACGGTGTGGCGGTCGCCATCGAAAAATACGCCCTGGCATAAATCAATAAATACGCTCTGCCATATTGAGAACATCCATGGCAGAGCGTAACAGCTGCGAAACACAATTATTGCCAGATGCCAGCAGTTGCGAAACGCATCAGCGCGGTCTTCCGTCTGTGAGACCGTGTTTTTTGCTGAGCTGGTTGATATAATATGATAAGGATGGAAAATGGTGGTGCGATTTCTCGAAAAGCCGAAAATTGCACCACCATTTTCAACGTTTGCGGGCCCTCGCCGATGGCGCGAATGTGAATTCGTCTGTTGAGCGCCCGCTCAATCGCTGCGACCTAGTGAATGGTGGTGCAGATCCAGCAGAATTGAAAATATGCACCACCGTCCTCATCTTATCCCAAATGGTGTACAGCGGAATACAGGAAAAATCCTTTCTATCCTGAGCGGCAGCGGTATAAAACCAAACGGGGCGAGATGACGCGCTCAAAAGCCGAGTCAATCATTCACGATGAACTTTCAGCGGCCTAAATCTGATAATGACCGGCGAAACGCGGAATGAACCGTTCACTGCGCAGGCCGCCGAAGCCGCCATGCGCATATTGCAGCCAAGCCGATGATCAGTATTTTCTGTTGACGACAAAATAGACGGCCAGGTAAAGTATTGAAATAAAGCAGACTATGACGGCAGTGAGAATGGAATATGATTCATAGCCCGCAGCGCCGAAAGCTATTACCGCGGCAAGTCCGGAGATACTCGTTATCTGTATCGTGAGTTTGCTCGCCCTGCCCGCGATAAACAGATTACGTTCATCGCCTGCGGCGATCAGATACTCTTTGGCAGCATCTTTCGTCTTGAAAATCACTGCATACTGGATCACCTTGGCGATCGAGACAGCCCCGAGGCCGATACCGATCCCGAACAAATAATCATTGCCGTTCAGACGCCCGGCAATAAACATTGCTGCTCCGGTCAGGAATATGACCAAAAAGTAAAACATCTTTTCTTTAAAAACTTTCATCATTCATCCTCCTCGAAAATATCTTCGATAGTTTTGCCGAAGTAATGTGACAGCCTGAACGCGAGGGTGAGTGATGCGATGTACTTCCCGCGTTCGAGGGAGATTATTGTCTGCCGGGTGACGCCGACGGCGTCTGCGAGTTCCTGCTGTGTGAGCCTGCGCTCTTTACGCAGTTCTTCAATATGGTTTTTCAATTGACGCCTCCATGAAAAAATGTGCCCGGATGCGCGGATGCTTTTTCCGCATATTGCATTGATGATCATCTTTATTTATAGTAAAGCACACTTTACATTTGATGTCAAGCGGGCTTTACATTTATTATGAGCGAAAATGTGGATGTAAAATATTTACATTACTGTATTGACAGAATATGGAAATTACCATATAATACCAATTGCAGACGGGCACAGGAGGAATGAAGGCAATGGAGAGAATGAACAAAAAAGAATTCGGAGATTTCGGAGAGGATATGGCAGCGGAGTATCTTGTGCGGCAGAACTGCAGAATAGTGACAAGAAACTTCAGATGCAGAACAGGAGAGCTGGATATCGTCGCGCAAAAAGATAATGAACTCATAATATGCGAAGTGAAAACCAGGGCCAGCGAGGCCTACGGATATCCGGCGGAATTCGTCGGAACGGCTAAGCAGCTGCGGATCCGGTCGGCAGCGAAATATTATATTATGACGAACAGACTGGAGGGGATGAGAGTCCGGTTCGATGTTATTGAGGTTTATATAAATCAATGCAAAGGAGCATTCTGATGCTGTCAAAAGTTTTAACCGCTTCTCTTTCCGGGATCGACGGACGTTTTGTAATAGTGGAAACAGATATAAGCGGCGGACTGCCGGCATACAATGTGATCGGACTGGGAGATACAATGATAAAAGAATCAGGAGACAGAATAAGGTCTGCAATCATCAATTCAGGATATAAATATCCGAGGAACCGGGTCACTGTAAATCTTGCACCGGCGGATATCAGGAAGGGCGGAACTCATTTCGACCTGCCGATCGCCATAGGAATACTGCTTGCCGAAAGCGGCAGGACCGGCGATCATCTGGCGGATCATGCCTTTTTCGGTGAACTGTCGCTGGATGGACGTCTGAGCCCGGTAAGAGGCGCGCTGCCGCTGGCATTATGCGCTATTGAAAACGGAATCAGAAAGATCGTTGTGCCGCGGGGAAATGCGGAAGAGGTTTCTCTTGCCAGAGGCGCCGGGATATATATTGCAGATAACCTGAGACAGGCGGCGGAGTTCGTGAAAGGAACAGCTCCGCTCCGCATATATAATAGTAGAGAAGCGAACAAAAATATCCCGGTGCCGCACAGGGAAGATTACTCTGACGTGAAAGGGCAGGAAAGTGCGAAGCGTACCATGATGATATGTGCGGCAGGCGCGCACGGGATCCTTATGACAGGACCGCCCGGAGCCGGCAAGACCATGCTGGCGCGAAGACTGCCGACGATACTTCCGGGCATGACGTATGAAGAAAAACTGCAGGTGACGAAAATATACAGCGTGTCCGGAATGCTTGAAGATAACGGCCGGATGATGGAAGAAAGACCATTCCGCGCGCCGCATCATACTATTACATCATCAGCCATGTTCGGGGGAGGGGCCAGGCCGAAGCCGGGCGAATTCTCGCTCGCACATTACGGCGTTCTATTTCTCGATGAAATACCGCTGTTCAGGAGGCATATCCTGGATTCGATGCGTCAGCCTCTGGAAGACGGAAATGTTATTATCGCAAGACAGGGAGGTGTAGTAATATTTCCTGCCGATGTCATTCTTGTGGCGGCGAGCAATCCGTGCAGGTGCGGGTATCTCGGAGATCCGCTGCATGAATGCACGTGTACGCCGGGGCAGATCGCTGCCTACCGGGGCCGGCTGCCGGGACCGGTTCTGGACAGGATCGACATACATGCGCAGATATGCCGCGTGAAATATGAAGAGCTTGCGGGCGGCGGCGGAAAGTCGTCTGCCGAGATGAAAAGGGATGTAGAGAAAGCAAGAACGGTGCAGCTGGAGCGATATGAAAACGAAGAGATTTTTTTCAACTCGCAGCTGACGCCGGGAATGATCGGGCATTACTGCCCGCTGAGCGGGAAGGAAAAGAAGTTTATGGCCGAGGCATACGAAAAGCTGGCGCTGAATATGCGCGGATACTACAAAGTCATTAAAACGGCGAGGACGATAGCCGACCTTGACGGAGACAAGGATATAGGATGCAGTCATCTTGCGGAAGCGATGCGTTACCGCCCGCAGGAGCAGGAGGAAAAATGGAAATAAAGAAAGTCAGACTGTCTGACGCGCAGTATCCGGCATTGCTGAGAAGAATACCGGGTGCGCCGAAACAGCTTTATTATATAGGAGACATCGGGCTCGCCGGCTCGCTGTGCGTATCGATCGTCGGGTCGAGAAAATGTACCGATTACGGCAAGTGGGCTGCGATGCGCCTCGCCGAGAGACTGGCAGAGCACGATGTCACCGTTGTGTCGGGGCTTGCAATGGGGATCGACAGCGCGGCGCACAAAGGCGCGCTTAGAGGAGGAGGGGAAAACGATCGCTGTTCTTGGAAACGGTGCGGATATATGTTTTCCGGCGGCAAACCGGCAGCTCAAACAGGTGATAGAACGCGACGGACTGGTCGTTACAGAATATCCGCCCGGCATGCCGGCGAGCAGATATACATTCCCGCAGAGGAACAGGATCATCAGCGGGCTTTCGCATGCGACCGTCGTGGCGGAGGCCGGACTGAACAGCGGCGCGCTTATTACCGCCGGACTTGCGGACGGGCAGGGGCGTCAGGTGTATGCGATACCCGGGAACATCAACAGCATTTACAGCATTGGCGGCAATATGCTCATAAGAGACGGGGTACAGCCGCTCGTGGTTCTGGACGATATTTTTCAGGATCTCGGTATTAAAAGAAAGGCAGGCGTGGATGAAAAATGGAAGCTCGGAGAAGATGAAATAATTGTCATGGATGTGATAAGAGAACAGTCGGAAGTCACATATGATCACATAGCTGACCGCACCGGAAAAACCGCGGCGGAGATCAGCGGCATTGTTACTGTTCTTGAAATGAAAGGACTTGTTTACACAGCGCTCGGAAAAATATTTGTTGCAAAATAGAATCAATAGGGTATAATTTGACACTATAAGAACCGGAATCAATTAACGGAGGAAAAACAGCATGGCAGATACTGCTAAAAAAAGACAGCAGCAAATAAAAAAACAGCGGTAAAAAAGAACCTGGTAATAGTCGAGTCGCCGTCCAAAGCAAAGACAATAGGCAAGTTCCTGGGAAGCAGATACAAGGTGGTCGCTTCAGTGGGGCATGTCAGGGATCTTCCGAAAAGCAAGCTCGGAATAGACATTGAACAGGACTTCGAACCGCAGTATATAAATATCAGAGGCAAGGGCGATGTCATAAAAATGCTCAAGAAAGAAGCGAAGGATGCGAACAAAGTCTTTCTGGCAACCGACCCGGATAGAGAAGGGGAAGCAATTTCCTGGCATCTGGCTTACATCCTGGGGATCGATAAGGATTCACAGTGCAGAATAGAGTTCAACGAAATAACAAAGGATGCCGTAAAGGAAGCTATAAAAAAGCCGAGGGCGATCAATCTGAAACTGGTTGATGCACAGCAGGCGAGGCGTGTCCTCGACAGGCTTGTCGGATATGAGATAAGCCCTCTGCTCTGGAGAAAAATCAGAAGAGGCCTGAGCGCCGGCAGGGTCCAGTCAGCGGCGTTGAAAATTATATGCGACAGGGAAAATGAAATCAAAGCATTTGTCCCGGAAGAATACTGGACTATTACGGCAATGTTCAGAAAGGACAAACCGTTCACCGCAAAACTCATGCAGGCAGACGGGAAAAAAATAGAGATCCCGAACGAAACAGAAGCGAACAGGATACTCACCGAAGTCAGGGCAGGGAAATTCATCACCGGCAAAGTGACTGAAAACGAGAGAAGAAGGAATCCTCTTCCGCCTTTCACAACGAGCAGCCTGCAGCAGGAAGCTTCGAACAGAATCAATTTCAATACCAGAAAAACTATGATGATAGCGCAGCAGCTGTACGAAGGCGTCGATATAAAGACGGATACAGTCAGATCAACTGCCGGGCTTATCACTTACATCAGGACCGACTCGGTCAGAATATCCGAAGAAGCGAAGGATGCCGCCGCAGCTTTCATTACTGCACATTACGGTCCTGAATATCACAGAAGAAATACATATTCAAATAAAATAAAGAAGTGCAGGACGCTCATGAAGCGATCAGACCTGCCAGGATCGATCTGAGACCGGATGATATCAGGGACTCGCTTACGAATGATCAGTATAAACTGTACAGTCTTATCTGGTCGAGATTTATGGCAAGTCAGATGAGTCCGGCTGTTTATGATGCGGTCACAGCGGATATAAATAACGGGAAGTATCTTTTCAGAGCCACGGGTTCGAAAATGAAATTCGACGGATTCCTGAAAGTTTATTCCCAGAACAAGGAAGATGACAGACTGCTTCCTCAGCTTACGGAGGGAGAAGAGCTTGCCGCGGACGATGTCAGAGGCGAGCAGAGTTTCACGTCAGCCTCCTGCGAGGTTCACTGAGGCATCGCTTGTCAAAATACTTGAAGAAAAAGATATCGGAAGGCCGAGTACGTATGCACCTATCGTTGCGACACTGCTTGCCAGAAAATATATATCCAGGGAAAAGAAGACCCTTGTCCCGACCGAGCTCGGTTTTATCGTGACGGACATGATGGAAGAATACTTCAAAGAGATCGTTGATACTGCATTCACGTCTAATATGGAAGACAGACTGGACCAGATCGAGATCAGAGATACAGACTGGAAGGACATCATCAGGGAGTTTTATTCGGGATTCGAAAAGGAACTGAAGTATGCGGACGAAAAGATCGAAAAGGTCGAGTTCGAGGATCAGATGACTGATGAGATCTGCGACAAGTGCGGAAAGCATATGGTGATAAAGCACGGCAGATTCGGGTCGTTCCTTGCGTGCAGCGGCTATCCTGACTGCAAGAACACAAAGCCCATAGTTGTTTTCTACGGGTGTGAAGTGTCCTCTGTGCGGGAAAGATATTGTCGAGAGACGCAGCAAAAAGGGAAGAGTGTTCTACGGATGCAGCGGTTATCCGGACTGCACTCAGCTCTATTGGGACAAACCGGTGAACGAGAAGTGCCCGAAATGCGGGTCGCTGCTCGTGGAGAAAAAATCCAAGACTGTAAAGTATGCGTGCTCGAACAACGAGTGCGATTATAAAGTAAACCGGTAAAAACGGAGGTAAAGAAATGGTAGAATTTCATGCAACGACGATTTGCGCAGTTAGGAGAGGCCCTGACGATGTCTGCATGGCAGGCGACGGTCAGGTGACAATGGGAGAGACTGCTATCATGAAAATGGGAGCAAGAAAAGTTTCCACGATATACAAAGGAAAAGTGCTCGTGGGCTTTGCGGGTTCTGTGGCAGACGCTTTCACTCTCAGAGAAAAATTTGAAGATAAGCTTGAAGAGCACGGAGGCAACCTGAAGAGGGCTGCAGTAGCTCTCGCGCAGTTATGGAGAAGCGACAGAGGGCATGAGAGGCCTGGAGGCCCTGATGATAGTCGCGGACAGAGAAGGAATGCTCGTTCTTTCCGGTAATGGAGAGGTCATCGAACCGGACCGAGGATTTCGTGGCGATAGGTTCGGGCGGGAACTATGCGTATTCCGCGGCGAACGCGCTTTACAACCACACGATATGAGTGCGGAAGAAATCGCGAGGGAGTCGCTCAGGATCGCCTCGACGATATGCGTCTACACGAACGATCACATACTGCAGTAAAAACTCGAGCCGGAGACTGACTTACTCGAAGGCTCCGCAGTCAAACAGATAGAGGAGGTGTAGGGAGATGCCGGGAAAATTATACAATATGACCCCGAAAGAAATAGTCGAGGGCGCTTGACAAATATATCATTGGACAGGATGAGGCCAAAAAGTCAGTGGCAGTCGCACTGAGAAACAGATACAGAAGGAGTCTTCTTTCGGAAGAAATGATGGAGGAAGTGACGCCTAAAAATATTCTTATGATGGGACCGACCGGAGTAGGAAAAACCGAGATCGCGAGAAGGCTCGCTAAGCTAATGGATGCTCCGTTCGTGAAAGTGGAAGCTACGAAGTTCACGGAAGTCGGATATGTCGGCAGAGACGTTGATTCGATGGTAAGGGATCTGGTGGAAACAGCGATCAGGATCACGAAGGCCAGCAAGCTCGAGGAAAAGTATGCGGTCGCGGACGATATTGCAGAAGAAAAGATCATTGATGCGATCGTGCCGGGCAGCAAGAAGGCAGCCGGCGATCAGAAGAGCGGTCCGTTCGATTTCATTCTGAACAACGGCGGATACCAGAGCCAGAAGCAGCAGTATGAAGAACAGCAGCAGAAGAAGGCCGAAGAGGAAGCGGTTAAGTCCAGTACCGGAGATCTCGGACTGCAGAGAGAGCAGGTAAGACAGCAGCTCAGAGAGGGCAGGCTCGAGGATCAGTATATTGAGATCCAGGTAACGGATCAGCCTAAGAGCAATGAGCTGGACATGAGCAATGAAGGCATGGGCATCGCCATCGGCAATATTTTCGGTGACATGATGCCTAAGAAGACCAAGACGAAGAAAGTGACTGTCAGGGAAGCCAGAAAGATCCTCAGAGAAGAAGAGGCGCAGAACCTTATCGATATGGATCAGGTGACTGAAGAGGCGCTGACAAATGCCGAGCAGAACGGCATCATATTTATAGATGAAATAGACAAGATCGCCAGCGGATCGTCTTACGGATCGGGTGCTGACGTTTCCAGAGAAGGAGTGCAGAGAGATATCCTGCCTATCGTCGAAGGAAGCGTAGTGAATACGAAGCATGGACCGGTCAAGACTGATCATATGCTCTTCATCGGCGCGGGCGCATTCAGCGTTGCCAAGCCGGAAGATCTTATCCCTGAGCTCCAGGGACGTTTCCCGATCAGAGTCGAACTGGAAAACCTCAGCGAGGACGATTTCAAGAGAATACTTACTGTGCCGCAGAACGCTCTCATCAAACAGCAGATCGCACTGCTGGAAACAGAAGGCGTCGAGATCGAATTCACTGATGATGCGATCCAGGAAATAGCACACATGGCATTCCTGATGAACGAACAGACAGAGAACATCGGGGCCAGGAGACTGCATACGATCATTGAAAAACTGCTCGAAGACATTTCTTTCAACCTGCCTGATCCTTCAAAGGATAAAATAGTAGTCGACAGAGAATACGTTGAACAGAAATTTAAAGAGAAGATCCATCCTGTGGAACTCGACAAGTTCATTCTGTAGAGACGCAGATATTTGATACGGATATTATAGGGGTGCCGCACCGGAGATAATAAATCACGGTGCGGAGCCTCTTCGTTTTTTGACTGAAAACAAGTACATCGCAGTATAAAATGCTGACATATGCATTCCAATTGTGTCGTTCAAGAGAACTTTTCAAAAAAGTCTAAAAATGTCTTGCAACTCCGAAAAGTTGTGCTATAATTCAGTATTATATGTAATGGATAACTATTCGTGACAATTAGTATAAAAAGGAGAATTAGGATGGAAACGGATATACTTTCAAAAGTAAGAAAAATCAACTGGATATTACAGGAGGCGCCTAAGGGGGATTTCTCGTTCAGCGAGCTTTGTGAAATACTCAGCAAACAGTCGGACTCTAACGTTTACATTACGAACGTAAACGGAAAACTTTTAGGAGTTTATTACACGAGACTGCAGGACAAATCGGAAATGGTCGTCGACGAGAAGACCGGTACGGAAAAATTCCCGGCAGAGTACAATGAGAAGCTTCTCAAAATCAATAAGACTCTTGCCAATGTGCAGGACGAATCACTGCTGGAAATTTTCCCGCATGACGAGAACACAAAAGAAAAATTCCATACATTTATTCCGATCACAAGCGGCGGAAACAGATGGGGCACTATGCTTCTGACGAGATATGAACCTGCTTATACAGACGAAGACGTAGCCCTGGCGGAAATCGGAGCAACAGCAGTAGGACTTGAGATACAGAGACTCAAGAACATCGAGGCGGAAGAAGAATCCAGGAACGAAGAAGTCGTTAAAATGGCGATCAGAACGCTTTCATATTCAGAGAACGAAGCGGGTACAGAGGATATTCGAAGAACTCGACGGAGAAGAAGGCATTCTCGTAGCAAGCAAGATAGCCGACCGTTCGAGGATCACGAGATCAGTTATCGTGAACGCGCTCAGAAAACTCGAAAGCGCAGGCGTTATCGAATCGAAGTCCCTCGGCATGAAGGGCACTCATATCAAGGTGCTGAACCACAAGTTCTATGAGCAGCTCGAAAAAATGAAAGACTGATCAAGGAGAACATGTTAAAATTCGGAAACGATAATGAAGTCATAACAAGTGAACACGAAAGAGTAGTACTGGCGGGCGTGCAGACCGGGAGTGAAGACATGTCTTATTCGATGTCGGAACTTGCCGGCCTGGCAGCTGCAGCCGGTGCAGAAGTCATTGGAGAAGCGGTGCAGCATCTTGAACGGATCAACACCGCTACTTTTATCGGGAAAGGAAAAGTCGAGGAGATACGCGAGTTCTGCGCGAACGAGGGCGCCGATGCAGTAATATTCAATGACGAACTTTCGGGGATCCAGACGAGAAACCTTGAGAAGGCGCTGGGTGTGCGCGTCATCGACCGCACCGTGCTCATTCTCGATATTTTTGCGCTGCGTGCGAAAACCCGCGAAGGCATGCTTCAGGTAGAGCTTGCTCAGCTGCAGTATATAATGCCGAGGATAGCCGGCTTCGACAAGTCGCTTTCGCGGCAGGCCGGCGGAATCGGAACCAGAGGACCGGGCGAGACACAGCTCGAGACAGACAGAAGACATTACATCCGCAGAATGGACAGCATAAGGAACGAACTGAAACGCATCAAGAGGACAAGAAAAACGACGAGACACAGAAGAGACAATTCGGAAATACCTGTCGTGGCGCTGGTCGGATATACCAATGCGGGGAAATCATCGCTGATGACAGGATGCTTGCTGAAGCGGACAGAAGCAACAAAGATGTCCACGTCGAAGATATGCTGTTCGCAACACTCGACACAGAGCAGCGCAGAATAAAGCTCAGCGGGACGCATGAGTTCATCCTTATAGATACTGTGGGATTCGTCAGCAGACTGCCTCACACACTGATAGACGCTTTTAAAGCCACGCTTGAAGAAGTTGCGGAGGCAGATCTTCTGCTGGAAGTCGTAGACGCGTCATATGAGGGCTGTGATTTTCAGATCGAGGTGACAGACCGCGTGCTTGAGGAAATCGGCGCGGGGGGCAAAGATAAAATCATGGTGTACAACAAACTGGATCTGGTCGACGGAGAGTTTTACGGCGTGACGACATGCGAGAGCGTAAATATTTCCGCTGAGACGGGCGAAAATGTCGAGGCCCTCCTCCATGTTATAGCGGAGCATGTTTTTGCCGACAGAGAAGAAATAACGCTTCTCGTGCCGTATGATAAAGGAGAAGTCATTTCGTATATTTGCGACAAGGGAATAGTGAAGTCAATGGAACACAGGGAAGACGGCACACTGATAACTGCTGAACTCCTGAAGGCGGATTACAGCAGGGTGAAGAAATATGGTATTGTATAAAACTGTTGCGTGCCGAGCGAGAGCGGAGCAGACGATAGAAAGATCACGCTTTATAGTTACGATTGCTCCCGTTTCCTCGAAAGAGGAGGCGGATGGTTTTATCAGAGAAGTGTCCGACGAATTCAAGGACGCGTCGCATAATGTGCCGGCAATGGTAGTGGGCGACAAGATGCAGATCCAGTGGGCGAGCGACAACGGCGAACCGCAGGGCACTTCGGGCGCGCCTATGGTGCAGATGCTCGTAAAGGAAGGCGTCACGAATACGGCAGTCGTAGTAACGCGTTATTTCGGCGGCATAAAGCTCGGTACCGGCGGTCTTGTCCGTGCATATACCGGCACAGCGAAACTCGGACTGGAAAAAGCCGGCATAAAAGAAGTCAGAGAAATGCTTGAAGTGAGAGCCCAAATGGATTATACTTATTAGCAAAGCTCCAGAAACTGTCCGAAGAGATGGATTTCGAGCTGCGTGACATAGAATATACCGATAAAGTTACGGCGTCTGCAGTTACGGCTGCGGAGAACGCCGGGATGCTCAGAGGACTGCTTGAAGATTTAACTTCCGGTACTGTAGAAATTATTTCTGAAACTGTGAAAACCTCTTGACACATCCGCCCGAATACTGTATATTATTTTAGTGCGACGGGTCATTAAACGATTTCGTCATTGGGGCGCTTAGCTCAGCTGGGAGAGCATCTGCCTTACAAGCAGGGGGTCACAGGTTCGAGCCCTGTAGCGCCCACCAATAATACATGGTCCGGTAGTTCAGTTGGTTAGAATGCCAGCCTGTCACGCTGGAGGTCATCGGTTCGAGCCCGATTCGGATCGCCAATTTACAATTAAATATACCAGATATTCAATTATGTGCTGGCATAGCTCAGCTGGTAGAGCAGCTGATTTGTAATCAGCAGGTCGGGGGTTCAAATCCCTCTGCCAGCTCCATATTTGGAAATCGAAAGCGAAAGCTTTCGTCATGGAGGAGTGCCCGAGTGGTTAAAGGGGGCGGACTGTAAATCCGTTGGCTACGCCTACAATGGTTCGAAACCATTCTCCTCCACCAAATATTCTGCGGAAGTGGCTCAGGGGTAGAGCATCGCCTTGCCAAGGCGGGGGTCGCGGGTCCGAATCCCGTCTTCCGCTCCAAATGAATACACAGCGCATGTGAGTGCGCTGATTGTGCGGATGTAGTTCAATGGTAGAACCTCAGCCTTCCAAGCTGATGGCGTGAGTTCGATTCTCATCATCCGCTCCAATTTTATTAAGCCGTCCCGGCTATGCCGCGTGACTTAACAAAATATAGATGGGCTCATAGCTCAGTTGGATAGAGCAACGGCCTTCTAAGCCGTGTGTCCGGGGTTCGAATCCCTGTGGGCTCACCATATTTTTTCAAAATTACGATGGGGTATAGCCAAGCGGTAAGGCGACGGACTTTGACTCCGTCATGCGCAGGTTCAACTCCTGCTACCCCAGCCAGTTTTGACTGAGGTGAACAGTTTGACCCATTAGCTCAGGTGGCAGAGCACTTGACTTTTAATCAAGGTGTCCGGAGTTCGAATCTCCGATGGGTCACCAAATAGAATACACAGTAGAACTCATGCTGGAGAGGTGTCCGAGTGGTTTAAGGAGCTGGTCTTGAAAACCAGTGAGTCCGTAAGGGCCCGTGGGTTCGAATCCCACCCTCTCCGCCAAAACATCTTGCTCGAAGAATGAGTGAAGCGAATGATTCGCTAAGCAAGATTTTCACCAGCAGGTGACTCCATCCGGCTGAAGCCGGGGAGTCAATGCATAGGACCTTCCAAGCACTCGCAAGCTTGTGCGGATAGGTCCGTAAGCGACGCCCAAGAGCGAAGCGATTGGAGTGCGGCGCGAACGTGAAACAATATGCTCGAAGAACGAGCAGAGAATAAGATTTTAGCCGGGGAGAAGTACTCAAGAGGCTAAAGAGGACGGTTTGCTAAATCGTTAGGGTTCGTGAGGGCCGCGCGGGTTCGAATCCCGCCTTCTCCGCCAGTTGATCGATGATGTAGGGGTATAGCTCAGTTGGTAGAGCAGTGGTCTCCAAAACCACGTGCCGTGGGTTCAAATCCTACTGCCCCTGCCAAAACATCTTGCTCGAAGAACGAGCAAAGCGAGTGATTCGTAAAGCAAGATTTTCACCAGCAGGTGACTCCATCCGGCTGAAGCCGGGGAGTCAATGCATAGGATCTTCCAAGCACTCGCAAGCTTGTGCGGATAGGTCCGTAAGCGACGCCCGGGAGCGAAAGCGATCGGCCAGCGGCGCGAACGTGAAACATATTTCGGGGTGTAGCGCAGCTTGGTAGCGCAACTGGTTTGGGACCAGTGGGCCGCGGGTTCAAATCCTGCCACCCCGACCAAAAATGCATTGTGGGCCATTAGCTCAGTTGGTCAGAGCGTCCGGCTCATAACCGGCAGGTCCGGGGTTCAAGTCCTGATGGCCCACCAAAATTTCATAACCGCAATGTGGTACAACATGCTCAGATAGCTCAGTTGGTAGAGCAGGGGACTGAAAATCCCCGTGTCCTTGGTTCAATTCCGAGTCTGAGCACCACAATTATATAAGGCAACTTCCTGCAGACGTAAGAGCTCGGGAGGTTGTTTTTATTGGAATTTCAGCAAAGCAGAATAAAGGAAAAGACTAAACATCATTTCTCAAGAGCTTTGGCTGCAGCGGTTTTGGCATGCTCAGCAGTAGTATCGATCAGCGGAACTGTGCAGTCGCTTTGCTTTAATAAGATGCCAAATTCGGTGCATCCGAGGATGATCGACTCTGCTCCCCGGTCAACGAGAGACTGTATAGTGTCACGGAACTTTTCACGCGTCTCCGGCAGGAATATACCCTTTACAAGTTCCTGATACAGCGCCTGATGTATGTATTCCTTTTGGCCGGATCCCGGCAAATAACTTCGAGTCCATAACGGTCTTTTAACCGGCCTGTGAAATATGTTCCATCCATAGTGTATCCACTCCCGATGAGACCACTG
>Ga0268359_10669_pt1 | contig 37629 bp, 41 predicted proteins | sample BioMet11_FD_194416 | JGI IMG/M metagenome (GOLD analysis project Ga0268359, IMG submission 194416) | Sewage microbial communities from Oakland, California, United States - Biofuel 11 (PacBio Assembly) | ecosystem: Engineered > Wastewater > Sewage > Unclassified | place: USA: California | collected...
ATTTCCCCTTGACCGCGTCCCCGCACTCTGGAAAATCAGCGGCCCACGTAAATCTGTCGGAGAGCTTCTGCCGGCACCCTCAATAGCCTCTGTTGTTTGTGGAATCCGTGTTTCATACGCAACTTTATTTCAAGTTTTTTTGACATAGTGTGAATTGGGCTGATTGTTTTGCTGTATCTTTGCTGCAAAGATAATAATTTACAAAGCAGTATGAGAAAAGAGCAAAAAGGAACGGACGGCAAAAAGGAAGTAAAAAAAGTTGTTAAAAACAAACCGTGAAAAGAGTTCCGAAAAGCAAAACTGTCGCCAGTAAAAGTGGTTGAGAACAAAGAGGGGGTAAAAGCGGTGAACGTTATTGCAAAACGCTATGCTGGATAAGAAAGCAAAAAATGTTGCTCTCTGGATTTGAGAAAGATTGTACAAGCATCTGCGATTTTTTGTATCTGCAACGCGGAGTCTACAACATCAAGTTAGAGGCAATTGCGGATAATATTGAAGATGAGATGATTGTCAAGTGTGATAAAAAACCTGTCAGGGAACAGGGAAAGGAGATTCTTTTTGGATTATTTTAGATTACGGAGATGTTGTTGTGCATGTATTTCAGACTCAGTACAGAGAATTTTACAGACTGGAAGATTTGTGGAATGACTGCAAGAAAACTGCTTATGAGGATTAAAGTTCAATATGGAGAATAACAATCAGAAAAAAAATATGATGGGGAGAGGCGGTGGTCAAACCCCCGAGGTTAATACGTTCTGGATTTATATCCCCTTGCTTGCATTTCTGGGCTATATGTGGTTCTGGGGAGCTAAGGGGGGAGATCCTATAAAGACGGAATGGTATAAGGTTAAGGAACAGATGGTTCCGGCCGGAGACGTAGATAAAATTACTTTTGTAAACAAATCAGAATAGAGCTGAGGTTACACTTAAGAAAGACAGTCTTAAGAAATACAAGAATTACTTTGGCGGGCGTATTCCAAAAATGTCTCCTCAGTCTTCTTTATTGTGTCTAATAATTTTGACTCGGAGCAACAGCTCAATGCGGCAAGAGAATCTCTTCCTGCAAATAAGCGTTTTAGCATTGCGACAGAAGAGAGGAACAATTACTGGGGGACAATTCTTAACTGGCTGTTATTCCCTCTGTTAATATTTGTACTGTGGATTTTTATGTTCCGCAGAATGGGCGGGGGTACAGGCGGCATTGGCGGCGGTGGCGGCGGCGGCGGAATTTTTTCCGTTGGAAAGAGCCAGGCAAAACTGTTTGATAAGGACAACACAACGCGTGTAACTTTCAAGGACGTAGCGGGTTTGGAAGAGGCAAAGCAGGAGGTGATGGAGATAGTAGACTTTCTAAAGAACCCTAAAAAATATACCGCACTGGGTGGAAAAATTCCAAAAGGAGCTTTGCTGATTGGTCCTCCCGGGACCGGTAAAACATTGCTTGCCAAGGCGGTAGCCGGAGAGGCAAATGTGCCTTTCTTCTCAATTAGCGGTTCGGACTTTGTGGAGATGTTTGTTGGTGTCGGAGCCAGCCGGGTAAGGGATTTGTTTAAACAGGCAAAAGAAAAGGCGCCTTGCATTGTCTTCATAGATGAAATTGATGCGGTTGGACGTGCCAGAGGAAAGAATGCGGGATTTTCTTCCAATGATGAGAGAGAAAACACTCTTAATCAGTTGCTTACGGAGATGGATGGTTTTGGAACAAATAGCGGAGTTATCATTCTTGCCGCTACAAACCGTGCAGACATCTTGGATAAGGCGTTGATGAGGAGCGGGAAGATTTGACCGTCAGATAAATGTGGATCTTCCTGAACTTAAGGATAGAGATGAAATTTTTAAAGTTCATCTTAAAGATTTGAAATTGGACCCGCAATTGGATACAAGTTTTCTTGCACAGCAAACTCCGGGATTTTCAGGTGCGGATATTGCTAACGTTTGCAATGAGGCTGCTTTGATAGCTGCGCGGTATAATAAGAAATTTGTTGAGCGTCAAGATTTTATGGACGCTATAGATAGAATAGTGGGAGGTTTGGAGAGAAAGAGCAAAATCATTCCTCCAAATGAAAAGAAGACGATTGCATATCATGAGGCAGGACATGCAACTGTAAGCTGGTTCTTGCCAAATGCAAATCCTCTTTTAAAAGTTACTATTATTCCGAGAGGAAAAGCTCTTGGCGCAGCTTGGTATCTTCCTGAGGAGAGGCAGATTACAACAAAGGAACAAATGATGGATGAGCTTGCGTCTCTGATTGGAGGTCGTGTTGCAGAAGAGATTGTAAACAAAAAAGTTTCATCCGGTGCTCTTAATGATTTGGAACGGCTGACCAAGCAGGCGTATGCAATGGTTGCTTATTACGGCATGAGCGATGCGGTTGGCAACGTATCATATTATGATTCCCAGGACCAGGGCTATAATTTCAATAAGCCGTTCAGTGAGAAAACAGCAGAACTTATTGATGTTGAGGTTAAAAACATCATCAATCAAGCTCATCGGATGGCACGCAAAGTGTTGGAGGATCATTTTGAAGGCTTTAATGAACTTGCAAAATTGTTGCTGGAAAAAGAAGTTATTTTCACGGAGGACCTTGAGCGTACGTTTGGTCCAAGAGTAAAAGAGTAGGCGTTATGAAGGAAGTTATAGTAAGATCAATAAGCGGAGTTGTATTTGTTGCGGTGATTCTTGCCTCGCTGCTGCTTTCTCCCTTTACATATCTTGCTGTATTTGCCGTTGTTGTATCGTTTGTTATGAGTGAGTATTTAAGACTCACGATAGGTGAAGGAAAATTTCTGCTTAAAGTTGCCTCTATTGCTGCGGGAGTACTTTTGTTCATTCTCTCGTTTTTTTATTCTTGGCTTTGGATGGAGTCCCGTATGTCTGCTTGCCGTCCCGGCAATTGTGGTTTTGCTCCCGATAATAAATTTATATTCAAGGAGTTATAATGGGATCGGAAATGCATTTGCATCTTTGGTATACATTGCCCTGCCGTTTGCTCTCTTAAACTTTCTTGCTTTTCCGCGTTATTATAACGGAGTTTACAATGGATGGACAACGGCTGCGCTGTTTATAATCCTTTGGTCTTCCGACGTTGGAGCCTATTGCTTTGGAACCATGTTTGGTCAGGGGGATCACGGGCATAAATTATTTCCTTCAATTTCTCCAAAAAAATCTTGGGAAGGGATAATTGGAGGAGCAGTTACTGCCGGAATTGCTGCTGCTATTTTGGGAGTTACCGGGGTTTTGCATTTTTCTATTCTCGGTGATGTAACATTTACATTTCTGATTTTTGCAGCCGGGGTTTACGGAGATTTGGTTGAGTCTCAGTTAAAGCGTAATTTTGGCGTCAAGGATGCCGGTACAATAATGCCCGGACACGGAGGCATGCTTGACAGATTTGACAGTGCGCTTCTGGCTTTTCCGGTTGCGGTTATTTTTAATCTGATACTTTGGGGCTAGCCCAACTATTATAGATTGCTAAAAATGAATCAATTATCATGATTATTCACAAGGAAGGATATGGAGCTCTGATAATAACATTCTTGGTATTTGCCGTGATTATAGGCATTATCTGGCTCTTTTTTGGAGTAACATTATCACATCTACAATTGCAATTTTATTTGCGGCTCTTTTTATTTTTATTGCTTATTTTTTCCGCGTGCCCAAAAGAGTTGCGTTTGATTGATGAATCTTCAGTCATCTCGGCAGCAGACGGTAAAGTGGTAATTATTAAGGAGGTAGAGGAGAATGAATTTTTGCATTCAAGATGCAGGCAAGTTTCCGTTTTCATGGGAATTTGCAATGTTCATATAAATTATTTTCCGGTTAGCGGAAAGGTGTTGTATTATAAACATCACTGGGGCAATTATCTGGTTGCCTGGCATCCAAAGTCTTCCGTAAAGAATGAAAGAACAAGCATTGCAGTGGAGACGGCAGGAGGCAAGAGAATTTTTCTGCGTCAAATTGCCGGTTATGTAGCGCGCAGAATTGTTTGTTACGCAAAAGAGAATGAACATGCTAATCAATGTGATCAGCTGGGATTCATTAAGTTTGGCAGCCGTTTGGATTTATTCCTGCCTTTGGATGCAGAGATTAAAGTTAATGTGGGGGATAAGGTCACGGCTTGTCAGACAGTTATTGCAAAATTATAAACTGCAAGATTTTTATTACTAAAAATATGAGCATATTGGTAGCACCGTCAATGTTGAGCGCAGATTTTGGAAATCTGGATAAGGACATTGACATTGTAAATAATTGTGGAGATATTTTTCATCTGATATAATGGACGGTGTCTTTGTTCCAAACATATCTTACGGAACCCCTGTTATAAAGGCAATTACAAGGAGGGCAAAACGTCCTGTAGAAGCACATTTAATGATTGTTGAGCCGCAGAAATTTTTTAAAGATTATCAAAGTTACGGAAGTCGGAAGTATTAGCGTACACTATGAAACCTGTCTCCATTTAAACAGAACGGTGCAGCAAATAAGAGAACTTGGAATGAAGGCCGGAGTTGCTATTAATCCCGGAACAAGCGTATATCTTTTGGAGGACATTATTCTTGAAGCAGATTATGTACTGTTAATGTCTGTTAATCCGGGTTTTGGAGGACAGCGCTATATTCCTGAGTCTACAGAGAAAATCGCACGTCTAAAAAAATTCATACAGCAGCGCAATCCAAAATGTTTTATAGAAGTTGACGGAGGGGTTAATCTGCAAAATGCCAAAGAAATCAAGGATGCCGGTGCAGATATTTGGTGGCGGGCAATGCTGTATTGGCAGCTCAATCCAAGCATGGCCATTCAAGAACTTAGAGAAATTTAGAGAATAAAAAGTGCGCTGTGAAAACAGCGCACTTTTTTTAAAAGTATGTTGTATTGCCTATTTGATATTTTTCACCATCTCAACCAACAATTTGCGGAATTTTTCCAAAGAGGCCAAATCCAACTTCTCACCCGGAGCATGAACGCCACGCAGAGTAGGTCCTATTGAAATCATGTCCATGTCAGGAAACTTAAGACTGAACAACCCGCACTCAAGCCCGCATGGGGTTACAACCACCTCAATATCAGTGTTGAATATCTTCTTATACGCTTTTTTGCAGATTTCTAAAGCAGGGGAATTAAGTTTAGGCGTCCAGCCGGGATATTCAGATGTGCGGACAACTTTTGCGCCGGCAAGAGCCCAGCAAGCTTCAACCTGCTGCGACATCCATCTTCTCTCAGAATCCACTGCACTTCTCTGGCTGGTTGTCACTTTTATTGTGTTGCCGGGCATCATCTTAACGGAAGCAAGGTTTGTGGATACTTCTACAAGTCCTTTTATTGTATCGCTGATTTTGTAAACGCCGTGAGGAGATGAAACCATTGCATAAACAAGAGCTGCCATAACATTCTGGTCTATAGCTTTTTTGGCACTTTCAGCAGGAGTCAGCTCCATTTGAACGCCCTTGTCGGATAACTTATATTCATCTTTAATTTCGGCTGCAACAGTCTCAAAAATCTTTGTTATAGATGCCTTTGCATTCTTGTTGAATCCAATGATTGCATGAGCTTCACGTGCAATAGCATTGTCTTTATTGCCGCCGTCAATCTCATAAAGTTCAATGTTGTGCTTATGTAAAATTCCAAACAGAATTCTTGCAAGCATTTGGTTAGCGTTGACTCTATTCTTATTAATATCATCTCCGCTATGTCCGCCAAGACTTCCAAAGACTCTAATCTGATACTTTAAGAAACCTTTTGTCTGAGGTTCCGGAGTATATTTTAAAGTCGCGACAGAGTCTAATCCGCCGGCGCAGCCTATGCAAACCTGTCCTTCATCCTCTGAGTCAAGATTCAAAAGTATTTTTCCTGTAACAAACTTAGGATCAAGGGCTTTAGCTCCATCCAAACCCGTCTCTTCTGATGTAGTAAACAATGCCTCAATTTTTCCCGTTTTAAGTTCAGGATCTATTAGAACGGCAAGTTGGCTCGCCATTCCAATACCGCAGTCTGCGCCAAGTGTCGTATCATGTGCAACCAGCCATCCCTCCTCTTCCTTGTAATCTATAGGGTCTTTGCTCCAGTCATGTTTTACACCTGCGTTTTTCTCACAGACCATATCACAGTGACTCTGCATAATTATGGTTGTAACTTTCTCCATCCCATTATCTGCTGGTTTGGTAATCAGAACGTTACCGGCTTTGTCTTTTTTTGCGGGAAGATTATGTTTCTTTGCAAAATCAAAGAGCCATTTTCCTATTTTCTCTTCATGTCCGCTCTCCCTTGGAACGGTAGTTATCTCTTTAAAGATGTTTAGAATATCATTGCTAGTCATAATCGTGATTTTAAATTATTCTATTAATTAATGATTGTAAAGTTAAGAAAAAAAGCAGCATGTGAATGCTGCTTTTTTTTAGTTTCCTGCCGGCTTCAATTGTTTTCAAGTTCGGCCACGTATCGCTTGATATTTCTGTCGGTTTCAATCAAATCCGAGACTGTGTTGCAGGCGTGAATAACGGTTGCATGGTCTTTGCCGCCAATCTGGCTCCCTATGGATGCCAGAGAAGTCTTTGTCAGATTTCTCACAAGATACATTGTTATTTGTCGTGCCTGTACAATCTCTCTCTTTCTTGTTTTTGAGACAATTGCATCGCGTGAAATTTTAAAGTAATCGCAAACCGTATTACGTATCTTGTCCAAGGATATTTCCTGATTCTCAACATTAACAATTTGTTCTGTTACGCGTCTTGCAAGGTCAAGTGTAATGTCCTCTTTGTTAAGGGTTGAGTGAGCAAGAAGTGATACCAGAGTTCCCTCAATTTCTCTCACGCTTCCGGTTACTTTTTCTGCAAGGAAATTTATAACGTCACACGGAAGTACAATGCCTTCCGCCTGGCTCTTTGCAATAAAAATATTTTTACGCGTATCAAAATCCGGAGGCAAAAGCTCTGCGGATAAACCCCATTTAAACCTGGACAATAGTCTGGATTCCAGCCCCTGCATGCTGCCGGGTGCGCAATCAGACGTTAAAACAAGCTGTTTGCCGGATTGTTGTAAATGATCGAAGATGTGGAAGAAGGCATTCTGAGTGCCCTCTTTTTTTGCGAATTCCTGTACGTCATCTATAATTAATACATCAATCGTCTGGTAGAAGTGAAGAAAATCCGTAAGATTGTTCTTAACGTTAACAGCGTCCATATATTGTGTCTGGAATCTGTTTGCACTAACATATAAAACAATTTTATCGGGGTATTTTTCCTTAACTCTTAATCCTATTGCCTGAGCCAAATGGGTTTTACCCAAGCCAGAGCCTCCGTAAATGAAAAGAGGGTTAAACGGGCTATTGCCCGGAGCTGCCGCCACTTTTTCCCCTGCATTTTTCCCAAGACGATTGCAAGAACCCTCTATGAAATTTTCAAAAGAGTACTTGGGATTAAGCTGGGGATCAATGTGAAGCTTCTGTAACCGGGAATAATGAAGGGGTTAGGTATAACGGCCTCATCCTTGCTGTTGCGCTGAATAGGGAAAGGAACGGGCCTGTTTGTAGGCCATTTCCCATTCTGGTGAGGTATAGTCACAAAAGAGCCTCCCACAACCCTTACGTTGTACATAAGCTTAACGGAATCTCCAAGAACCTTCTTTAGAGCTGCCGCCAAAATATCTATAAGCCGGTCGCTCTCCAGCTGACGCATGTGTTCATCAGAAAGTACTTCAATTGTCAGAGTGGAGCCGATAAGACTTAGTGCTCTCACCGGTTTAAACCATTTTTCATATACTGCTTCTGGTGTGTTGTTTTTTATAAACTGCAAACACTCATTCCAAACTTGTATGTGCTTCGCGTTCTCCATCTGATAAAATTGATCTTTTTGCTTGAACAAAAGTGGTGAAAAAAAAGTTATAAAAAAATTTAAAAACTATTGTTTATTTGAGAATTATTTTAAGAGGCTATAAATCAGATTAAAAAAAATGCATAATTTTTAACAGCCTTACAATCAATAGTTTATATGCAATATACTTGTTTCCTTTAAGATATGAGGGGATTTATTTTAGTCGCAATTTGTACTCATTCTAAAAGACAGTCACCCTTATGTATTTTTTAGGATTCTCTTTAATTTTTTTAACCAAATCGTCAACCTCTCTTATCAAACTATCCACCGAGTTGTGCAATTCATCGGTAGTCACCAATTTACCAAGTGTAGAATCGGGGTTTTGCATCTGTTTAAGCAATTTGTTTAATTGGTCAACACTCTCTTTAAGTTGCAACTCAGATAATTGCTGAGAAGTCTTGTTTAAATTCACCAGTGTCGTCGACAGATTTCCGTGAGGGTCGTTTAGCGTGTATGTCAATTCATTAACATTCTTAATGGCAGATGATAAGTTTGGGGTCATTGAATTAAGGGATGCGGAAAGCTTTTCTGCATTAGACAACGTGCCATTTAGATTTGCAAAAGAATTTTGCAGGTTATAGCGTGCGTTGGAATCTAAAATAAGATTTATATTGTCCAGCGTTTTGTTAAGATTCCCAATTAACGCATATACCTTATCCTTAAGCGGTCCCATTGATTGGTAAAGAAGAGACATCATATCCGGAATGTTGCGTCCCTTAAGAGTGTCTCCGTCTTTTGCATGTATGCCGGCAGTTCCAAGTCCAATCCTCAGTGACTTTGACCCGAGAATATCAGAGCTGTAGATTTCTGCTCTGGAATCAATAGGGATTGCATAATCATTTTTGATAGAAAGTTTTACAAGAAAGCTGTCTCTTTGAGGAGCAAAATTTATGCTCTCCACGGTTCCCACCTTAAGACCCCTTATATATACGGGGCCTGTGACAGACAATCCCTGCACATCGTCAAGATAGGTGTAGCACTTGAAGTTTTTCTTAAACAAATCGTGACCTTTTAAAAAGTTGATTGTAGAGAAAATAGCCACTAACACCAATACGACAAAAAATCCCATTTTCTGACTGCTGGTAAATTTCATATTGCGAAGATAATTAATTTACAATTTTGCCGTCGCTTATTTTTATTACAAAAGCACCCTTAAACGTTCTGCTAAACTCGTTCAGATGTCTTGCCGCCTCAGAGCGGGTGCTCCAGTGACCCAAATAATATTTATAAGCTCCTTCAATCTTTACAAAATCAGCATCTTTCCTTCCTTTCAAGTCTGGGGAATTCTTGCCAAGCTCTCTGTTTACTGAGAGTATCTGAATGCAATAAAAATTCTCACCGCTGTTCCCGCTCTCTCCTTCTCTTGTTTTTGCAGTTTTTTGATTATCAATAGGATATTGTAATTCCTTGCGGCTGTTTTCAGTGGCATTATTCTCAGATACATTGCTTTTCACAACTGTATCTTTGCTGTTAAACTTCTCACTCTTTCTGTTTGCATTCTCTTCATTCTCACGGCTTTTATCTTCATCTACATTGACGTCATCCTGTTTGTTTTCACTGTTCTCATTTATACTGTCCTGTCCCGCATTTGCTTTGGCAAGCAGCGCATTTTCATCTGCGAATGCGTCAGGCGGCAGATTTTCCAGCTTTCCGCCCTCATAAAGAACTTTATATTTTGAGAATGCTCTAAGAAGGTTTGCGGCAATTTGTCTTTGTCCATCTTCTGAAGTAAGTATTTCTAAATCAGTGTTATTTGAAATAAAGCCAATCTCAGTAAGGATTGCCGGCATGGCTGCTTTCCACAAAACATACAAGGCGCCCGGCTTAACTCCGCGGTTGGTTCTTATCGGTCCGTTCTGATATTGCTCCTGAACGCATTGCGCAAGTTTAATGCTCTGCTCCAAATGGGAATTTTGCAGCAGTGAAAAAATAATGTAAGACTCCGGAGAGTTTGGGTTAAAGCCGGAATACTTTGAGGAATAATCACTTTCCAAGGTAATTACAGAGTTTTCCCTCTTAACCAGTTCAAAGTTTCCGCTCTTGTGAGTTCCCATAACAAATGTTTCTGTACCTGTTCCGTTAGTGCCGGGTTCAGAGTTAACATGTATGGAGATAAATAAATCTGCTTTATTTTTATTTGCTATTGCAGATCTTTCTCCAAGCGGGACAAAGAAATCCGAATTTCTTGTAAAGATTACATTTATAGAAGGGTACGCTACGCTAAGCATTGCTCCAAATTTAAGGGCAACTGCAAGAGTAATATTTTTCTCTTTGAATTTTTTATCCTTGCTCATTGCTCCCGTGTCTCCCCCGCCGTGTCCTGCATCTATTACAACTGTCTTTATGCTAGGCGTTTGCAGCGACTGAGCAAATGATTGAAACGGCATAAGCGCAGTCAATAATAAAAATGCGGCGCAGAATAATTTTTTGCGAGGCCGCACATTACCAACTTTTTTTCTGTTAAATGCTAATGGCATATTAGTTGTAAAAATATGTTAAATTTGCGCACTTGTCGGTTAACGTCCCGACAAATACAAAAGTACTAAAAATAAAGCCTTAGTGCAAAGAGATGCGTTTTGATGTCTTTTAGGAAGTCACCCTACATAGCAACCTGCATTGTGATTGCTTGCTGTCTGTTTAGCATGCACGGCTTTGCCATGCTCCAAAACCACAAGGTTAAGAGGAACAAACAGGCGCATGCGGAGCGTGTTACTGATGCAAACAGTTTGTCTTCAAAAATATTAGATACAACGGCAAAGGCTGTTAATTCAGAGATACTACAATACAGTTTGGAAAAGATTCTGTCGGGAGTAAAAACGTAAATGACTCTTTGGGAAGAGATTCTCTTGCGGATTCCGCTCAGATAAGCATGCTTAAAGAGCCTGTGTTCTCTACGGCAAAGGACTCTATAGTGGAGGACTTTACGGAGGGAAGAAAGATGATTTACTATTACGGAGGCGTAACGGTAAATTATACAAATATGTCTATTTCCGCAGATTATATGGCATATAACATGGAGACTAAAACCGTGTTTGCCAAGGGATTGCCGGATAGTACGGGAGTGATTCAGGGGCGGCCTGTAATGAAAGAGGGGAGCAGTTCTTATGAGATGGAGAGCGTTTATTACAATTTTAAGAGCAAGAAGGCCAAAATCAGAAATATGGTTACGCAAGAAGGCGAGGGATATGTGCACGGAGATTTCCTAAAGAAAATGCCGGATAATTCTATTAACATTTCCAAGGGAAGATATACTACGTGCGATGCGGATCCTCCCCATTTCTATTTGCAGATGACTGCTGCAAAGGTAATTAACAGCGGTGCCGTTAAGAAGACAGTGTTTGGTCCTGCCTATGTTGTGGTTGAAGATGTGCCAACGCCGTTTGCTCTTCCGTTCGGATTTGTTCCAAGAATTAGCAAAAGGAGCGGAGGAATTTTAATTCCCACATACGGTGAGGAGACGGCTAGAGGATTTTATTTGAGAGGATTAGGATATTATTTTGTTTTGGAGAACATTTGGATATTGCCGCAACATGCGATATTTACACTAGAGGTTCATGGGCTTTGAATGCAAATATGCGATACAGCAAAAGATATAAATATGCCGGAACATTCAGCGGTGTTTATTCTGTTGATAAAACAGGTGAAAAGGGCTCTCCGGATTATTTTAAGACAACAAACTTTGCGCTAAACTGGTCTCACTCAATGGATTCCAAGGCAAGACCGGGGACGACTTTTAGGGCATCGGTAATTTTTCCAGCCCTTCAAATAGTACCTACAATTCAACTACCATTCAGAAGGCTCTGACAAATCAGATATCATCTTCAATTTCATATACAAAGACATGGGCCGGAACGCCGTTCTCTTATCTGTCAATGCATTGCATAGCCAGAACTCCAGAGACAGCTCCTATGCGGTGACTTTTCCCAACCTTACATTCACCGTTGCAAGAATTTATCCTTTCCGCAGAAAAGTTCAAGCCGGAAAGCAGAAATTTTATGAGACAATTTCTTTCAATTATTCTGCAAACCTTGATAATAAAATAAACTTTAAGAGTTCCGATGTGGGTGATGCCGACTTCTTTAAGAAGATGAAAAACGGATTGCGTCACAATATTTCAATAGGACTTCCAACATTTACTCTGTTCAAATACATTCAAGGTTCTCCCGGAGTATCGTACGGAATGAACTGGTTCTTCTCAGACGCTACGGAATATTATGACCAGGAACAGCAGAAAGTTGTAACGGAATATTCCAATCCTTTCAGCACTTTTGGAGTTACACAAACCTATGCATTCAGCCTTGGTTTCTCTACAAGATTGTATGGCCTGTTCCAATTTGGAAAGAATAGTAAATTGCAGGCTATCAGACACATGATAACTCCAACTCTTAGTTTTAGCTATCAGCCGGAAATGGGGACTGCATCTAACGGTTACAAGAGGTTGAACTATGTTGACAAGAGCGGAATAAATCATTCAATAGTTTACAATAAGTATTCGGGGCAGATTTATTCTCCTCCGGGAACCGGAAAAAGCGCAGGCATGACTTTCTCATTTGGAAACAACATTGAGGCAAAGATTAAATCAAAGCCGATACATCAGGGACCGGAACAAGAAAAGTCAAGCTGATAGACCAGTTGAATATCAGCGGGTCATACAATTTTCTTGCAGACTCTCTTAGACTGTCAAACATAAGTGTTTCAGCTACCACAACTATCTTTGGAAAGATGGCTCTCTCCGGAAATATGTCATTTGACCCCTATGCAGTCAATAGTCAGGGAGTTAAAATTAATAAGTTGAATATTTTGCAGGAGGGAGGATTTAAACTTGCGCGTCTTGTTAATGCAAGTTTCTCCACTTCATATAGTTTCAGCGGAGAGGGAAAGAGCAAACTTGGTGCAGATTATCATCCGCAGAGCGGAATAGCGGGCTCTGTTTCCACCTCAGGAGAAGGGGCTTATCAAAGGGTTTATTATCACCCTGTTACCGGGGAGTATATACCCGGCGGCTGGGTATACTATTATGATCCCTCCATGCCGTGGGCGGTTAATTTAAGTTACAGCTATTCATATAGCAAGACTTATCAGTATGCCAATAATCAGCTGCTTACAAAGAATAATCATGCAATGACGCTGGGAATAAGTTCTCAGCTAAAACTTTATAAGGATTTAAGTGTCAGCTTAAATACGGGTTTTGATCTTACAAAGATGAAGATGACTACAACTCAGCTGAGCGGTTCATTTAGTTTGCATTGTTTCCAGATTTCAATCTCATGGATTCCTAACGGAAAATGGGAAAGCTGGAGCTTTAGAATTGCCGCAAATGCCTCTGCGCTTGCTGATTTGCTTCAGTATAAGAAGAACGCTTCTTACTGGGATAAATAACAATCCGGGCGCAGAGAGCATGCAAAAAAAGAAATTTTGAAATAAGAAATTAAGTTGTATATTTGTACTGCGTTCAGCATTTCAGTGGGTGCAGTTCGTTTTTAACAATCAGAAATTTCTAGTAATTAAATTTCGGATGCGAGTGCATCCAAATATAAAAATCTTAATGTACGATATTATTGAATTAAAAGCCAAGAGCTTAGATGAGTTGCTGGCTATTGCCGAGAAGCTAAATATAGCAAAGGCAAAATCTTTTTCTCAAGAAGACCTTGTCTATAAAATTCTTGACGAGCAGGCCATTCAGGCCGTTGACAAGCCGATTGAGAAACCAAAAAGAAAACCGCGTGAGAGAATTGCAAAGAGTAAATCTGTTATTACCGTTCAGCCGCAAGGTAATGTTACTCAGAGAGAACCTGTAAGCTCTGCGACGGCGGGAGACCGGCTCAGCCTGCACAGAAAAAAGCGGGACGCAAAAAAAAATATTCCTGCCTCTGCAGACGCAATGCAGTATCCGCAGCAAGTTAAGCATCTGCAGCCTCAGCAACCTGTGCAGCAGAAGTCAACGCAACAGCAGCCGTTGCAGCAACAACCGCAACAGCAAATAAATCAACCTGTTCAGCATAGGCCATCTCAGCCCGTTCAACAGAGGATGCCGCAGCCGCAAAAAATTGTGCAGCAAGATATGACAGCTCAACAACCTGTTCAAAAGCAGCCTCAGCAGCCGCCCGTTATGCAGCAGCAACCTCAAGATAATCAGTCTCAAATTTTTGATGAGCAGATGCAGCAGTCTCCTGTTCAGCAAACTGTTGAGACAAATAATAATACAAACAATGGCGGTCAGAGCAGGCAGCATCAGCAAAATTATCAACATGAGCGCCAGCAAAATCAGCAACAAAATAATGCCACTCAACAGTCTGCAATGGCAAAGGTTGATTTTGAGGGAGTTGTAAGGGCTAACGGAGTTTTGGAAATTATGCCTGACGGCTATGGATTCTTGCGTTCACCGGATTATAATTATTTGAATTCACCTGATGATATTTATGTTTCGCAATCTCAAATCAAATTATTTGGACTTAAGACAGGCGATACTGTGTTTGGAGAGATTAAGCCGCCAAGAGAGGGTGATAAATATTTTCCCTTGGTTAAAATTGACCAAATTAACGGGAGAGATCCGGCTTTCATCAGAGATAGAGTGCCGTTTGATTTCTTGACACCGCTGTTTCCAAATGAAAAATTTGAGATTATAAAGAACGGACATAACAATCTCTCTTGTAGGGTAATAGATATGTTTACCCCAATCGGAAAGGGACAGAGAGGTTTGATAGTTGCGCAGCCTAAGACCGGTAAAACGGTGTTGCTTAAGGAAGTGGCCAATGCAATTGCAGATAATCATCCGGAAGTTTATTTAATCGTACTTCTAATTGACGAGCGTCCGGAGGAGGTTACGGACATGTCCAGGAGCGTTAAGGCTGAGGTTGTTGCTTCCACATTTGATGAACCTGCGGAGAAGCATGTAAAGGTTGCCAACATAGTATTGGAGAAGGCTAAGAGATTGGTGGAGTGCGGGCATGATGTTGTAATCTTGCTGGACTCTATAACACGTCTTGCGCGCGCTTATAATACTGTACAACCTGCCAGCGGCAAGGTACTCAGCGGCGGTGTGGATGCAAATGCGCTCCACAAACCAAAGAGATTTTTTGGCGCGGCGCGTAATGTTGAGAACGGCGGTTCTCTTACAATTATCGCGACAGCTTTGATTGACACAGGCTCCAAGATGGATGAAGTTATATTTGAGGAATTCAAGGGAACCGGCAACATGGAACTTCAGCTGGACCGCAAACTTTCCAACAAGAGAGTGTTCCCTGCGGTTGATGTTACATTGAGTTCTACCCGTCGTGATGATTTACTGCTAGACCCTGAAACTCTGCGCCGTACATGGATTCTGCGCAAACACCTGTCAGATATGACCAGCGTTGAGGCAATGGAATTTATGAAGAGTCGTTTGGAGCGCACCCAAAGCAATGAGGAGTTCTTAATCTCTATGAATGGTGATGAGTTGAGGTAAAGATTATTAAGCAATAAAAAAAGCCGACTTGTAAAAGTCGGCTTTTTTTATTTGCAAATCAAGCGATTACTTAACCGCAATCAAATCAACCTCAACTAATGCCCCCTTTGGAAGCGCGGCAGCCTCAAATGCTACACGTGCAGGGTATGGTTGTGTAAAGTATTGAGCATAAACCTCATTCAGCGACGCAAAGTTTTGACATGTCAGAAAGATAAACGGTAACTTTTACAGCATCGGCAAGTGTGTACCCTTCAGATTCAAGCACATTTTTAAGGTTCTTTAATGACTGGGCAAGTTGCTCTTTGAAGCCGCCTTTTACAAAGTTTCCTGTTGCGGGGTCAATTGGAAGCTGACCGCTTGCATACAATGTTTTGTCTGCTATAATTGCCTGGCTATAAGTTCCTACAGCTGCCGGCGCTTTTGTTGATGTTACTACTTTTTTCATAATTATTATGTTATATACGTTAATTAGTTTTTACACTGTTATTGTCAGCCTTCGCTCCGGCCACTTCTCGCTAATGATTTTCTTAAGAAAATCATTGCTCGTACGAAACGCACTCGCTCAGTTGCTGACAATTAACAGTGCAAGTGTTCTCTTCTAAACTACCCAACACAGAAAACCTATCAGCAATCCCGCCGCAGCATTAACAGCCTTTGCCTTAACCCATGCAGACTTGCTCCCGGCAAGCAGGGGCAAACTGACATGCCCCTCCTGCACTATTGAGTTGACAAGCAGGATGTAAAAGGGGAGAGTCCCGTTTGCAAACAGCAGTACAAAAATCATATGCGGCCCGCTCTCCGGAATAATTCCTACAAGCACCGCCATTAAAATTACAAATGGCATATAGTTGCTGACAAGCGCACTCAAATCTACTTTCATCATCAGTAATCCGCAGATTACCAATGCTCCAAAGCTCCATAGAAAAAACCGGAAGCAGATGTTTTTTTATTAAATGTTGCCAGATATGTTCCTGTATAAAATGTTCTTTTGCAGTGGCAGTCAGAAAAATCACAATAACGCTTACCGCCGCAAAAAAAGTAATCCAGCCACTTCTCATCAAACAGGTTTAAAACAAATTTGTGTCCCGACAGATTTCCTGCAGAATTTGCAGATACTGCTGCTTCCGATGTTGCTACGCCATCCCCCGTAAAAGCGCCGGTAAAAATTGCAGCAATAAAAATTGGCAATTCCGACCAGCAGCAGCAATCTCTCTTTGCTTGGATGCCTCATGACTCTGTATGAATCAGCCTTAAAGATTGACGGAACACTAGAGTCTTCGCCATTGTGAATTTCATACTCCTCATTGCAGAATTTATTGTGTGGCTTCTTAAACAGCACATAATCAACCAGAAATCCTATTCCGATTCCTATGGCAAGCAACAAACCAAAAATCATTGGCGCCTTCCCCGGAACTGTCGCAATCATTACAAATGCCTCATCTCCGGCAGATGCGGCCATCATTGCGGTCAGCGCGCCAAGACTTATAAGGTTGTGGGTGAAAAGAGAGACGGCGGCAAAACCTCCGACGCATCCGGGAATCACTCCCAGCAGCGCGCCCAGCAAAATCTGCTTCGGCTTGGAATCCTTTAGTTTTGAGAACCATTTTCCGCGGCTCTCAATATTCAGATATTCAATCATTAACATCATAATGATTACAAGACCTGTAATCATTACCGCGTTGCGCAGCGCCTCAAGTATTATGTTAATGTATGCAATCAATTATTAATTTCTATTTGCGCTCTTTGTAAAACCGCTGCTCTGAGTCTCCTCTTGCTCCTTGTATAGTTCCAGTAATTTTTCAGCGGCAAGGAAAGAATCAACTTTTCCTGCAAGAACCTTGCTCTCATACTTTTGCAATGCCTCGGCTATTGCAGGATTATCGTAGAACTTATTGCGCAGTTCCTCATCTATGCTCTCATACATCCAATACTTTGCCTGTTCTCTGCGGCGGTATTCATAATATCCGTTTTTCTTAACAAGCTTAAAATATTCCTCAATTTTTTTCAGAATTTCCGGCAGCCCTTTTTTGGTAACTGCGGATGAAGTAACAGCCGTTGGCACCCAACCGGAATCAGTAGGAGGAAATAGATGCAATGCACCGGCATATAGAGCTTTTGCTCCCTCTGCTTTCTCGGCGTTGCTCCCGTCAGCCTTTGTAATTGCAATCAAATCGCTCATCTCCATTATGCCTCTTTTGATTCCCTGTAAATCATCTCCGGCTCCCGAAAGCATAAGAAGAAGAAAAAAATCGCTCATTGAGTGGACCACAGTTTCACTCTGCCCAACACCCACAGTCTCAATGAAAACCCATCATATCCGGCTGCCTCACAAAGCACAATTGTCTCTCTGGTTTTGCGGGAAACTCCTCCAGAGAACCTCCTGTGGGTGAAGGCCTTATGAAGGCTTTTGGATCATTGGCCAAAGTCTCCATTCTGGTCTTGTCTCCAAGAATACTTCCCTTGCTTCTTTCACTTGTGGGGTCTATGGTAAGCACCTGCCAGTTTGTGTCCTCCGGATGTTATATAACCTCCAAAGCTTCAATGAATGTGCTCTTTCCCGCCCGGGCACTCCCGTGATTCCAATTCTCATTGTCTTCATCTTGCTCTTGCGCACATGTTCCTGACAGCCTATTATTATTTGTTTTGCAATCACCCTGTCTTCAGCCAATGAGCTCTCCACCAGTGTAATAGCACGTCCAAGAATAGAGGTGTTGCCTGCAAAAATACCCTTTAAGCACTCCTGTGCAGTCAGCTCTTTTTGCTTCTTTTTAAGAAATTTTTTTACATAAGGATTAACAGAAGGAAGGGGGGCAACTCCTTTATTTTCAAATAATGCGGTATCAGGTTCCTCGCTTTTCTTTGGGGGCCAGTTGTCTGTTATTCTTCTCATAATCTTCTATGTTGCTATTTAACATCCCCTGTCAAAAATAAATTTATCAACGGTCTTTCCGGTGAGTTGGTAATAAGAGTGATAATAAAGACCTCATCATTTTTTTTCTTAAGGGGGGTTGCTATTGCCGTAATTGTAAACTTTTTGCCTGCAGGTATGTACGCCGGACAATCAACCTTTATTGAAGCTCCGTTGGTCTCAACCTTATATATGCGCAGCGGCTTGGCGCTCTTGTTTTGCGCCTTAAAAATCGCTTTAATTTCCTTAAAAACTTTTGCAGTTCCAAAATTAAAAGTACCGGACTCTGCAAACATCTCCGGTCCGTTTTCCACCTGCTCGCTTGTTAGTGACGAGTATGGTGTGACAATAACGCACTCTGCCAAAAATTTCGGCCTCAGAACTTTTCCATTGCAGATAATATCTGCCGTATATCTTGTTGTACCCCAGTGTATTGCCGCTTTTGTATTAATTTGATATGTGATTTTGCCTGCATCTCCGGGACCAAGAACGGCCGGGGAAACACTTATTGTCAAACCTTTGGACGGATGTGCAAATTTGACGGATACCGGTGATTTTCCAAGATTAACAATATTTTCGCTCTGTGTCTTGTATAGGCCCTGCTCAATTTGTCCCGCGTCCTGTGCGTGAACTTTCATTCCGAGCGGGCCAAATTTTGCCGGAAATAATTCACCGAGGGGGCGGCCTTTTTCATACACAATTCCCGTAATTCTCAGAATTATAGGTTTATCTGAACTAGTAGTATAGACGGTCAAAGTCTTGTCAAAGGGGTAAGGTCCCTGGTCATTCAAAAACGTCACTTTAATGACACCTTTATCTCCCGGTTTGATTGGCGCCTTGCTCCATGAAGGAGTAGTACATCCGCAAGAAGAGAGAATGTTGCTTATGGCCACCGGAGAAGAGCTGACATTTGTAAAAATAAACTGGCATTTCTGCGCACCCGAATCAATAGATATCTTTCCAAAGTTATGAACCACTTCATTAAACTTTAATGCAATACTGTTGCCCTGTTTGAGCATAGGCGCCAATAGGCAGGGTTATGATGACAAGCAGTGCTAACAAACTTGTAATGTTTAATTTGACTGTCGCGACAGACACTTTTATTTCAAATAGTTTCATATTGTGCATAACTTTCATTGCGTACTCTACAAATATAATTATAAACTCCTATTAATTTGATTAAATTTGCTACGCTTTTGCAAAAAAGACTCCAATCTGCAAAACGGAAATATTAAAATTCAATTAGGTACTATGAAGGTATTAAGAAAAATGCTCACAGTCGCACTGGCGTTTGCGGTGGTGCTGACAACTGCGGGCGGCAATGCTTTTGCTCAGAAGAAAACGGCAAAGCATTCCGGCGCAAAAGATTATGAGATTGTTAAAAACGATCCTACCAACACAAGAATTTACACTTTGCCCAACGGCTTAACGGTGTATCTTTCGGTTATTAAGAAGGAACCGAGAATTCAAACTTACATTGCGGTAAGAACGGGAAGCAAGAATGACCCTCATGAGACCACGGGTCTTTCTCACTATCTTGAGCATATTATGTTTAAGGGCACAACCCACTTTGGTACAATCAATTATCAGAAAGAAAAACCGATGCTGGACCAAATTGAGAAAGAGTTTGAATACTACAGAGCACTTAAAGACCCTGCAGCCCGCAAGGCAGAGTATCACAGATAGACAGCATCTCTTTTGCTGCATCCAAACTTTTTGTTGCAAATGAGTATGACAAGTTGATGGGGGCGCTCGGTTCAAAAAATTCCAACGCTTTTACCTCCAATGATATGACGGTATATCAGGAAGATATCCCTTCAAATCAGTAGAGGCATGGGCTAAAATCCAGAGCGACAGATTTGAAAATATGGTTATCCGCGGATTCCATACAGAACTTGAGGCTGTTTATGAGGAGGATAATCTTGGTCTTTCTGATGATCAGGGGAGAGCTTATGATACACTTATGTTTTCCCTCTTCAAAAATCACCCTTATGGTTTGCAGACAACTATAGGAACTCAGGAACATCTTAAAAATCCGTCAATTACAAATATTTGGAAACATTATCATAACTTTTACGTTCCAAATAATGTTGCTATTTGCATGGCCGGAGATTTTAATCCGGATCAGGCTATTACAATTATCAGAAAATATTTTTGGCAGCTGGAAGAGGAACGATAATCTTAAACTTCTTAAGTTTAAAGATGAGCAGCCAATTGCAAAACACATAGAGAAAACGGTTTACGGGCAAGAGTCGCCGCTAATTTATGTCGGATGGAGATTCCCTTCTGCATACAGAGACGGAAGGACATTATCCAATATTGGAGATACCCTTTATATGGTAAGCAATATTTTGAATAACAGGGGAGACGCCGGACTTATTGATATGAATGTAAACAGGCCCCAGAAAGGTGCTTAGCGGTTTTGCCGGAAATCAAGGGATGACAGATTATAATATCTTTTTAGTTGGCGGAGAACCTAAAGAGGGACAGAGCCTTACAGAGGTTAAGAATATTCTGTTTGAACAGTTGGAGAAAGTAAAGAGGGGAGAATTTGATGAATCCATGTTAACAGCAATAGTAAATACTGGAAACGTTCAAGGATGCAGAATCTGGATAGTTTACCAGTTCAGGGCACGAATGAGTACTGCAACTTTATCAACAGAACACCTTGGAGTTAACACTGTGGAGCAGGGGTGAGAGACTGAGCAAATAAAGAAGAAGATATTGTAAAGTTTGTCACCAATATTTCAATGACAACTATGTACAGGTAAATAAAGTGTCGGAATAGAGAAGGGGATTCAGAAAATTGAAAAGCCCGCTATAAACCGCAATTAATACTAACAGAGATACTTCCAGCCAGTTCTTGTAGAGACATGGAAAAGATGATTGGGGCCGCAAAACCAATCGAGCCGGTTTATTGGATTTTGCAAAAGAGATGTCTATAGGGAAGAATGCCACGGGCGGATGTTTACTACAAACACAATGATGATAATTCCCTATTCTATTTGACCTATTATTTCCTATTGGTACTTATGACAGCAACAAGCTTGATTACGCCCTTATATTTTAATAATCTTGGTACGGATAAATTTTCCTCTGATCAGATCAAGTCAAAACTTTATACTCTGCGTGCTCATTGTCAGAAGTTCATATGAGCATACACAGAGGTATCAATAAACGGCTGATGAAAATATGAAGCAGCTTCCGATATTGTAGAGGGTTTGCTTGCCAATGTAAAACCGACGAGCAGCTGCTTTCCAAGATGAAGAGACTGGAAGAACAACTTATGAATGTCAAAGACGGATAAGGAATGCAAACGGCAAGCTTGGAACTTACACGATTTACGGCCCTGAGAATCCTCAAAACATTCACTTAACCTTCTGAAATAGACAAGCTTACTGCGGAAGAACTTGTAAACATTGTTAAGGATTTGTTCAGGCACCAGTATTCCGTTATCTACTACGGACCTCTTGCAAAAATAAAGCCGTCGCCGAGCTCAATACATGCATAAAGGGGCGGAGAATCTTGCAGAGTATGCTCCTTCCAGAAGTTTTGAGGTTCTGATTCTAAGGAGCCTACAATATTCATAGCTCCTTATAAAGCGACCCAGATAATATTTACGGCATCTGCAATTATGGAGAGAAGCTTAATCCGAGCGAGAGAGCTCTTGTCAAACTGTACGATACATATTCGGCAGCGGGATGAGTTCTATTGTGTTCCAGGATTTAAGGGAGGCTAAGGGTCTTGCATACCACGCAGCCGCCAGTCATGTGTTCCCTTATTTCAAAGACAGGAGCCTCTTTATTATGAGGCACTTATTTATACGCAGAATGACAGATGATGGATGCTTTGCGGGCATACAATAGTATTTTGACGGATATGCCCGTTTCACAAAAATCATTTGACGTTGCAAAATCAAACTCTCTGCAGAATCTTGCAACTAAAGATACACAGGTGCCGGTGTTATATGGTACTACTTGAGCATGAAGAGACAGGGCTTTGATTATGATATCAACAAAGACATTTATAATAACCTTAAAGCACTTAATCTGCAGTCAATTATAGATTATCAGCAGAACAATATAAGAAACCGCAAATACAACATAGGCATTGTAGGCAACACGGAAGAGCTTGACTTAAACTCGCTTGCCGGAATGCACTACGGAAAAATTGTCAGACTGACAACGCCGGATATATTTGGATATTAGCAGTCCTTAGGGCATTTTGGCGGAAAGCCTGCCAAAATGGGAGGCATGTAACAATTTGGGAAATGGGAACGATGTTTGTATATTTGCAAACCAGTTCCCGTCCCTTTTTAAGAGACAATATTTTAACAATTAAATTATAACTAATTATGGCTTACAAAATTTCAACTGATTGCGCAGCTTGCGGAACATGTAAAGATGAGTGCCCTGTAGGAGCTATTTCTGCCGGCGATATTTACAAGATTGATCCTAATCTATGCACAGAGTGCGGTACTTGCGCTAGTGCATGTCCTATGGGAGCAATTTCCAAGGAGTAATTCAGTAAGTGATTACAGGAAAGAGGCTGGCGAGCGGGCTTTAGTGTTCGCGCCAGCCTTTTTTAATCTGTAAGCACAGTGTTGCAGTAGTAAGCAGTAAGAATAGTTATCACGACAGGCTTGTCTGTCGGGAGCCGGAAAAGAATATTAAAAGTAAATATAATGGGTTCATTTGTAAATGGTTTAAAGAAACTCTTTGGCTCAAAAGAGGAGAGGGATATGAAGGCGGTTGCGCCAATCCTTGATAAGGTGCTGGAGGAGTATAAGAGAGTTGATGCTTTGTCAGATGATGATTTGAGAGCTGAGACTCAGAAGATTAAGAAAGTTATTCTGGACAGGATTGCTCCGGATGAGGGAAAGAAAAGAGAGTTGAGGAATAAGCTTGAGGATGTCACAATCTCTGCAGACGATAAAGAGCAGTGTGCAACTGAGATTGACAAGCTGGCAAAACAAATTGATGAAGAAATTGAAGACGTTCTAAATGGGGTGCTTCCTGTTGCTTTTGCAATTATGAAGTCAACAGCGCGCAGATTCAAAGAGAATGCAACCATTAAAGTTAAAGCGAACGATTTTGACCGGGAACTCAGCACTCATGCAGATTTTGTCAAAATAGATGGTGATTATGCAATTTGGAAAAATCACTGGATGGCGGGCGGCAATGAGATTACCTGGGACATGGTACACTATGATGTTCAGCTGATTGGAGGTATTGTGCTGCATCAGGGAAAGATTGCGGAGATGGCAACCGGAGAAGGAAAAACGTTGGTTGCAACACTTCCCGTATTCCTTAATGCGTTGGCAGGCAAGGGAGTACACATGGTAACGGTAAATGATTACCTTGCAAAACGTGACTCCGAGTGGATGGGTCCGCTTTATGAATTCCACGGATTATCAGTAGATTGTATAGACAAACATGAGCCGAATTCAGAGGCTCGCAAGCGTGCATATAGGGCTGACGTCACATTTGGTACAAACAATGAGTTTGGTTTTGATTACCTGAGAGACAACATGGCAATCAATACGGAAGACCTTGTACAGCGCAAGCATCATTATGCAATTGTGGATGAGGTGGACTCTGTCTTGATTGATGATGCAAGAACACCATTGATTATTTCAGGTCCCGTTCCAAAAGGAGAAGACCAGCAATTTGCTGAGTATAAACCTTATATAGAAAAGATTTACAACATTCAGAGAGGGGAGGTTACCAAATATCTTCAGGAGGCAAAGAAATTAATTGCGGCCGGCAATAAAGATAACGCCGGCGGAATGGCCTTGCTGAGAGCTCATAAGGCGCTGCCTCGTTATAATCCTTTGATTAAATATTTGAGCGAGCCGGGCATAAAACAAATTATGCTGCAGACGGAAAATTTCTATATGCAAGACAACAACAAGCAGATGCACATAGTTACAGATCCTCTGTATATGGTTATAGATGAAAAAGATAAGACGGTGGAGCTTACAGATAAGGGCAATGATTACATTGCCGGGCTTGTGAGCGATCCTAAATTTTTTATTCTGCCGGATGTGGGTACGGAAATCTCTGAGATTGAAAAGAGCAATTCAACTCCGGAGGAGAAACAGGCCGAGAAAGACGAACTGCTTGCGGATTATGCCGTTAAATCGGAGCGCGTACATACTGTAACTCAGTTGCTTAAAGCATACACTCTGTTTGAGAAAGATGTGGAGTACATAAATGTAGACAATAAGATTAAGATTGTAGATGAGCAGACGGGACGTGTCCTGGAGGGAAGACGTTATTCAGACGGACTTCACCAGGCTATTGAGGCAAAGGAGAATGTAAAGGTTGAGGCTGCCACTCAGACGTTTGCTACAATTACACTTCAGAATTATTTTAGAATGTACCACAAGCTGGCCGGAATGACAGGTACCGCATCTACAGAGGCGGGAGAGTTCTGGTCAATCTATAAACTGGATGTTGTTACAATTCCTACTAACAAACCGGTTATCAGGATAGACTCCAATGATTTGATTTACAGGACAAAGAAGGAGAAATTCAATGCGGTTATCGATAGGATAGTAGAGTTGAGGAAGCATGGGCGCCCCACTTTGGTTGGAACAACATCTGTTGAGATATCGGAGCTGCTTAGCAGAATGCTTAAGTTGCGCGGAATTCAGCACAGCGTTTTGAATGCAAAACAACATGCACGTGAGGCTGAGATTGTTGCTCATGCAGGCGAAGCCGGTACCGTTACAATTGCCACAAACATGGCGGGCCGCGGTACCGATATTAAACTGGGACCCGGCGTAAGAGAGGCCGGCGGTCTTGCAATCATAGGAACCGAGCGTCACGATAGCCGCCGAGTAGACAGGCAGTTGCGCGGACGTGCCGGAAGACAGGGAGACCCGGGGTCATCAGAGTTCTTTGTTTCTTTGGAGGATGATTTGATGAGACTGTTTGGAGCAGAGAGGATTGCAAAGATTGTGGACGGTCTTGGAATGCAGGAAGGAGAGGTGCTGCAACACTCAATGCTCTCTTCATCCATTGAGAGGGCGCAGAGGAAAGTTGAGGAGAATAACTTTGGTATTCGTAAGAGACTGCTTGAATATGATGATGTGATGAACTCACAGAGAGAGGTTATTTACACCAGAAGAAAGAATGCGCTTTACGGAGAGAGAATAGAGATAGATGTCAAGAACATGATTGCGGATTATGCGGATGTTCTTGCGGGCAAGAAGGATTCAATGGATTATGAAGCTTTCAAGCTGGAGATGATGATGGATGTTTCAATGGTTCCCGATTTTAATGAGCAGTATTATGAGAATGCGTCAAGAGAAGATCTGGGAGACAAAATCGCTACAGCAATTACTGAAATTATTCAGCGCCGCGGAGAGATTATTTCCACTCAGGCTCAGCCGATAGTTACTCAGATTTATAAGACTCAATCTGCCACATATCAGAATATTGCAATTCCGATTTCAGATGGTCAAAAGATGCTTCAGCTGATAGTCAATCTTAAGAAGGCAAATGACAATATAAAGGAGATAGGAATTGCTCTGGAGAAATGCGTCACTCTTATTATGATTGATGAGCATTGGAAAGAGCACTTGAGAGAGATGGATGAGTTAAAACAGTCTGTACAGAACGCAACTTATGAGCAAAAGGATCCTCTTTTGATCTACAAATTTGAGAGTTACAATTTGTTCCAGAGCATAATTGAGAAAATCAGCAGGGATGTGATTGCATTCTTAGTACGAGCACAAATACCTTTGCGTCAGAATGATGAGCTGAACGTAAGAGAGGAAGCTGCTAAGAAGAGAACAGACTTGAGCCAGATGAAGATGAGTCATGATGATGTCTCCGCAAACAGCGGAGAGCAGAAGAGCAACGCTCCAATTCATGTAGAAAAGAAGATTGGAAGAAATGACCCGTGTCCTTGCGGCAGCGGCAAGAAATACAAGAACTGCCACGGGAAAGGGATTGTGTAACCATGAGTAATAAAACTAAATTTATTTATCACAACAATTCATATTTTTACATTTGACATAAGTGCATTGTTGAGTAACCTTTTTAAGATAAGTATTTTGAGTTGTCCTTTTGAGGTTAAATAATTTGATAAAATTATTAGATTATTATATATGAATTTTGATTTTGATATACTTGTAATAGGCTCAGGACCCGGGGGCTATGTGGCTGCGGTAAAAGCCGCGCAATACGGATTTAAAACAGCCGTTGTAGAACGTGCGGAGATTGGGGGTATATGTCTTAACTGGGGGTGCATACCAACAAAGGCGCTGCTGAAATCTGCTGAGGCTTTTGAAATTTTAAAACATCCGGAGGCTTACGGAATTGTTGCAGATTCTTTCGCAAATCGTTTTGACTCTGCGGTTTCACCAAGCGGATTTCGTTTGGATGTTCAGAAGATTGTAGAGCGCGAGCGTGGAGTTTCTGACAAGATGCGCCGCGGTGTGGAGTTCCTATTTAAGAAGTACAACGTTGAGGTTATCGCGGGCAGCGGCAAATTCATTGATGCTAATACCATTGAAGTCGGTGAAAAAAAAGTTACTGCAAAATACATAATCGTAGCAACCGGCGCGCGCCCGAAAGCGCTGCCCTTTGCGCCATTTGACGGGGAAAAAATCATCTCCTATAAAGATGCCCTTGTACCTAAAACGCTGCCAAAATCTTTAGCCGTAATCGGTTCCGGAGCAATTGGAAGCGAACTTGCAAATTTCTATCTGTCAATGGGTACGCAGGTTTACCTGATTGAGTTCCTGGATAAGATTGTGCCGCTGGAGGATGATGATATTTGCGGACAGTTAAGCAGAAGTTTCCGCAAGAACGGAATGAAGGTTATGACCTCTGCGAAAGTTACCGGCGTTAAATTCAATAAGTTACAAGATGAAAGCGGAGCAGAGAGAGACAATTGTGAATTAACTGTCGAGACCAAAAAAGGTATTGAGACTATAAATGTGGAGAGAGTTTTGTGCGCGGTTGGTGTTGCGCCAAACACTGATAATATGGGACTTGAAGAGATAGGAGTGAAGATGGAGAGAGGCAAGATTGCGGTTAATGAGTTTTATAATGCGTGCGGAAATGTTTATGCAATAGGGGATGTAATTGCAACTCCTGCATTGGCACACGTAGCTTCTGCTGAGGCACTTGCATGCGTAGCGCATATTGCTGAACTTGAAGGTAAACCCGGAGCAAAGTTTCATCCAATTGATTATAAGTATATTCCGGGGGCGACATATACATCTCCTCAAATTGCTTCTGCCGGACTTACTGAGCAAAAAGCGAAGGAGCTTGGAATTGAATACAAGGTTGGAAAATTTATGTTTACTGCATCCGGAAAGGCAACAGCTGCAGGAAAGACTGACGGCTTTGTGAAACTCATTTCTGATGCAAAATCAGACAAGCTTATCGGTGTTCATTTGATTGGTGCTGATGTTACTGAAATTATCGGAGGCATGGTACTTGCAATGAATCTTGGTGCAACTGCAGAGCAGGTTGCTAACACTGTGTTCCCGCATCCAACTATGAGTGAGGGAATTAAAGACGCCGCAGAGGCAATGGAACTATAAAAATTCTATCATGAAATCAACTAGCGGACCATCAGTACCGGCGGTAAATGACGTCAATCGCATTGCGGAGGGAACAACTCTTCAGGGAAATATTGTTACGCATTCTGATATTAGAATAGACGGCAATCTGATTGGTGATGTCGTCACTTTGGGGAAGCTTGTTGTTGGAGAGAACGGCAATATGACCGGCAGGAATAATCTGCAGAAATTCAGATATATATGGTAAGACAACCGGGGATATCATGGCCTCACATTCAGCAAACTTCCGCAGCAAGTCTGTCTACAAAGGAAACCTGAAAACTATCCACATCGGCATAGAAATCGGCGCCAGCTTTACCGGTAATTGCTCCATTCTCAGCAAAGAAGAAGCAGGGAAAATTTTTGAAGGGTATTTTTAATTTTTTTACCTTCTATTTTTCCTATCAGGGGTTTTCCTAGAAACGTTTTTTTATCAGGTAGTTGTTGCGACCTGATGAGTTGCGGCTTACAAGCTCGGCAATGAAGCCGGCAAGGAATAATTGAATACCAACGATGGCGGCTACCAGCGCCAGATAGAAAAGCGGCTGGTCCGTGACGGCTCTGAATTTGAGACCGTTACTCTGAGCTATGAGTTTGGCGATAATTAACCAAAGGGTGATTACCGCGCCGGCCTAGGAACATCAAAGTTCCAAGGACCCCAAACAGGTGCATAGGCTTCTTTCCAAACCTCTGCAAAAACCACAAGCTTAGCAAATCCAAATAACCATTTACAAATCTGTTCAGTCCAAACTTGCTCTTTCCGTATTTGCGCTTATTGTGATGGACAACTTTTTCCCCAATGTTTGCAAACCCGGCATTCTTAGCTAAATACGGAATGTAGCGGTGCATCTCTCCATACACCTCAATATTCTTAACTACCTCATTCCTATAGGCTTTTAGGCCGCAGTTCATGTCATGCAGAGTCAATACCCGTTACCCAGCGGGCCGTAGCGTTATAGATTTTAGAGGGGATATTCTTTGTGAACTTATTATCGTACCTCTTTTTCTTCCAGCCGCTTACAAGATCATAGCCATCCTCTTTAACCATCTTGTATAGTTCCGGAAGCTCGCGCGGATCATCCTGCAAATCGGCATCCATCGTAATTACAACGTCTCCAATTGCTTGAGCAAAACCACTATACAGCGCCGCGGACTTTCCGTAATTTCTGCGGAAGCAAATCCCGTGGATATTTACATTCCCGCTTCCATTCCCGCTCTCTGTCGCCAGCCTCTCAATCTCCTCCCATGAGCCATCCGTGCTGCCGTCATTAACCATAACAATCTCATAAGAAAGACCGGTGTCCTTCAGAGAGTTATGAATGCCTGCAACAAGTTCCGCCAGAGAAGGCTTCTCATTAAAAAGTGAAATTACTATTGAAATATCCATAAATAAAAATCAAATACTTTGTAATCCCGACAGCCGACTGCTTGTTATAATGTTATTCCGGCTCTTGACAGTCAGGTAATTAGTTTCTTTTAAAAAGGCCGTGTTGCAATTATTAATTCTGCGGCATATATTTATCGTTTGGATCCTCCGGTTTGTCGCTGCCCGGAATAAATCTGCTATCATCTTCCTTATCAACTTTTGGCTCGGCAGGTTTTTCAGGCTCTTCTGTGTTTTGTTCGCTATCGTTGTTTTGCATTGTGCCATCAGCATTATTCTGTATGGTTTCATTTGCATTAGAATTGTCCTGTGTGAAACTGTCGGGATTAAACCCGCCGGGGAAATTTGTGCCGGGCAGTTGCTTAACAGAACTTGCAATGATTGCAGAAACTATCAGACCAAAAATCGTACACCAAATCAACATTCCAAATGTTAGAATTGTAGGAAGATTATTCAGTACTGCGCCAATTGCATTCTCCTGCTCTTCACCCATAGAACCCTGCTGGTCAATTTTTTCCTGAACAAGTTGCTTTGCGTTAGAAATTGTATCCGGAAATAAAACAGTGACGCTCAAGAACATAAAGCAGGCAATTACAACAGCTGAAAGAAGTGAAACCAAAAAACCGTAGCTGAATGCCTGATTGTAAGTTGTTTCTCCATAGATACTTGCATGATTCAAAGAGTACTTCTTCATAAAATAAAGCAACACCCAGATTGTGGCAACAAGTTTAATAATCCAAATAAGCACTCCGACAAAACCTCCGCTTACCCCAAGCGAGCCAATTACAGAGAATACAATTGTCACAAGCGCAAGCAGCAGACCGTCCATAGAGGCTCTGCTCAATCTTCCCGTCTCCTTAACAGGAGCTCCCATGTTGTTATTCAAATCTTCCATATTTTTAATTATTTATTTCATCCTTTATATTTGCCGTTCTCTTTTTATTTATCCATTCCTTAACTTTAACTTTTCTCTTATTTTCCTTTTTAGTTCCCGACAGTTTCTGACTCTTTTGTTAAGAATTTTAAGAATCTTTTGCAATGAGCCTTGCGGCCCTGTACCTTATTTGGCACAAAGATATAAAATTTGTAGATTTGTGCCCCTCAAAAGAGGAGCGGACCGGTGTCAAGGTAAGACAGCGGACGCAAAATATCTTAAAAATAAATTATGAACAGTATTAAAATTACATTTCCGGACGGGAGTGTAAAGGACTTTGAAAAAGGCGTAACGGGTTATCAAATTGCAGAAGGCATCAGTCCCCGTCTAGCCGCAGAGGTGTTGTCTGTCTCTGTCGACGGTCAGGTTACGGACCTGCGTCAACCGATTGAAAATGATGCGACTATTAAGCTTAACAAGTGGGATGACGATGAGGGCAAGTTGGCCTTCTGGCATTCATCTTCTCACCTTATGGCAGAGGCTCTTGAGGCCATTTATCCCGGTGTTAAATTTGGAATAGGACCTGCAATTGAGAACGGTTTCTATTATGACATTGATCTTGGAGATAAGGTTATTGTTGAGGCTGACTTGAAGAAGGTTGAGGATAAGATGCTTGAACTTGCACGTACAGGTGAAAAGTTTGAGCGCAAGAATGTTACAAAGGCGGAGGCTTTGGATTATTTCACAAATAAGAATGATCAGTATAAACTTGAGCTGATTAATGATTTAAAGGACGGAACCATATCTTTTTATACAAACGGAAAATTTATGGATTTGTGCCGCGGACCGCATATTATGGATACCTCCATTATTAAGGCAATTAAACTTACTTCAATTGCCGGAGCGTATTGGAGAGGAGATGAGAAGAGACAGATGCTTACCAGAATTTACGGTATCACGTTTCCTAAAAAATCCATGCTTGACGAGTACCTTAAAGTACTGGAAGAGGCAAAGAAGAGAGACCACAGAAAACTGGGCAAAGACCTTGAACTGTTTGCATTTAGCGCAAAGGTAGGGACCGGGTCTTCCATTGTGGTTGCCAAGAGGAGCCTGAGCTAAGAATGCGTCTGGAAAATTTCTTAAGAAAAGTGCAAACTAATTACGGCTATCTGCCTGTAATTACACCGCATATCGGACAGAAGGAACTTTACGTAACCAGCGGACACTGGGCAAAATACGGAAAGGATTCATTCCGCCCGATTACAACTCCGCAGCCGGGAGAGGAATTTTTGCTTAAACCCATGAACTGCCCGCACCACTGTGAAATCTATAAGACAAAACCCCGTTCTTACAGGGATCTTCCTTTAAGATATGCAGAGTTCGGAACAGTTTATAGATATGAGCAAAGCGGTGAGTTGCACGGACTTACAAGAGTGCGCGGTTTTACACAGGATGATGCCCATTTGTTTGTAAGGCCGGACCAACTGCATGATGAGTTCTGCAAGGTCATTGACATTGTGCTTTACATTTTTAAGACTCTTAAGTTTGACCAGTACACCGCTCAGATTTCTTTGAGAGATAAAGTGGACCACAGCAAATACATCGGTTCCGATGAGAACTGGGAGAGAGCAGGAAAAGGCCATCATAGATTCTGCCGCCGAGAAGGGCTTGAAGACCAAGGTTGTATATGGTGAAGCCGCATTCTATGGACCAAAGTTGGACTTTATGGTTAAGGATGCAATCGGCCGCCAGTGGCAGCTAGGTACTATTCAGGTGGATTACAATTTGCCTGAGAGGTTTGGTCTGGAGTACACCGGAGCAGATGACAAGAAGTACCGCCCAATTATGATACACCGCGCCCCATTTGGCTCCATGGAGCGCTTTGTGGCTGTTCTTCTGGAACATACGGCCGGTAATCTGCCTTTATGGCTTACTCCGGATCAGTGCGTAGTTCTTCCTGTAGGGGAAAAATTCAATGATTATGCAAAAAAAGTTTGCAATTCTCTGAAAAATCCGAAATTCGCGCCGCACTTGATGACCGCAATGAGACTATAGGTAAGCGTATTAGAGAGAATGAGCTTAAGAAGATGCCTTATCTGTTGATAGTTGGAGAGAAAGAGATGGGAGCTGATACGGTATCTGTAAGACAGCAGGGAGGGCAAAGACCTTGGCACAATGAAGGTTGCAGAATTTGCAAAATTCATTCAGGATAAGGTAAAAGAGGAGATGGGGGAACCTGCCAGACCGACTGATTAGTAAATGATTATAATCACGATGGTGCTGCTTAAGGCACTGTCGTGAATATTATAAATAAAAGGATGTTTAATTTAATTTAGGAGGACAAATTTATCGCACCATTTAAACCCAAACCGCACTTTGGGGGGTTTCATAAACCCCAAGGAGCCAATCACTTTTACAAACCGGCAGGAACCGGAAATGCCAATGGTAACAACAGGCCTTCCGGCGACAGAAGATTTAATCCGCGCTTCCAAAGAAGGGAAGAACAGGGGCCAAAGATGTAATGAACAGATTAGAGTTCCGGAAGTTAGGGTAGTTGGAGATAATGTGCCCGAGCAAAGGGTTTACCCCATAGCTGAGGCAATTAAGATGGCGCATGATCTGGAGCTTGACCTTGTGGAGATTTCAGAAAGTGCAGTTCCGCCGGTTTGCAAGATTATAGACTACCAGAAGTACGTCTATCAGCAAAAGAAGAAGGCCAAGGAGATGAAGGCTAATGCTTCCAAGCAGGAACTCAAAGAGTTGCGCTTTGGACCGCAAACTGACGAGCATGATTTTCAGTTTAAGCTTAACCACGCAAAAGAGTTCCTTAAGGATGGCGATAAAGTTAAAGCCTTTGTATACTTTAAAGGACGTTCAATTGTATTCTCTGAGCAGGGAGAAAAACTTCTGCTGCGCTTTGCCCTTGAACTTGAGGAGTTTGGCAAGGCGGAGAAGATGCCTCTGCTGGAGGGTAAGAGAATGAGTATGATTATAGCACCAATTAAAAAAAAAGTAATAATATGCCAAAATTAAAAACCAATTCCGGTTCCAAAAAGCGTTTTGTGCTTACCGGATCGGGCAAAGTAAAAAGACAGCATGCTTTTCACAGTCACATTCTTACAAAGAAGACTACTAAGCAAAAAAGAAATCTGTGTTATTCAGGCGTTGTAGCCAAACCGGATGAGAAGAGAGTAAAGAAGCTGATACTTTCTTAAAATTAACAATTAATTATTAACAGAGCGTTCAGCAGATAAAGTCTCTAAGGAGAGAGCGCTGACGTTCATAAAATTTTTTTATTATGCCAAGAAGTTCAAATTCGGTTGCATCACATGCACGCCGTAAAAAAATTTTAAAACAGACCAAAGGCAATTTCCACGCAAGAGCTAACGTCTACACCGTAGCCAAGAATACTCTTGAGAAGGGAATGACTTATGCCTACAATGACAGGAAGGATAAGAAAAGGAGCTACAGAGTTCTTTGGATTCAAAGAATCAACGCTGCAGCCCGCGCTTACGGTATGACTTATTCACAGTTCATTGGCAAGCTTGCCAAGAACAATGTTGGTCTTAACCGCAAGGTTCTTGCAGATCTTGCAATGAACAATCCCAAAGCGTTTGAGACAGTTATCAAATCTCTTAAATAGTTGTCTCCTAAATTTTTACGGAGATGAGCTTTTACAGAAACAAATGGTTTAAGTTTGTCGTATGGGGCGGCTTATACCTTTTGTGGGTTATATGGCTTGGAAATTATTGGTGGCTTTTGGGCCTTCCGATAATTTTTGACATATACGTCACAAAAAAGGTGCACTGGGCCTTCTGGAAGCGAAAGAAGAAGATTTCTGCAGGTCAAACCGCAACTAATTCCGGAGAGACAATTCCGGAACACACTACAACAAATGTTGTGCTTGATTGGGTTGATGCAATTATTTTTGCGGTTGTTGCCGCAATGGTAATAAAAATCTTCTGGTTTGAGGCATACACAATTCCTTCATCTTCAATGGAAAAAACGCTTTTCACAGGAGATTACCTGTTTGTTTCTAAAGTAGCTTACGGACCAAAAGTCCCTGAAACTCCTCTTTCTGTTCCGCTGGTACATAACACAATGCCCATTTCCGGCAAAGAGTCTTATTCTACACTAATACAGAATAAATACCGCAGACTTAAGGGCTTTGGACATGTTAAAAGAGATGATATTGTAGTGTTTGCCTTCCCGGACGGAGATACGGTTTTAAAGAAAGACCCGCAGGCAGATTATTATCAGATAGTACGGTTAAATAACAATGACCGTGATTTTGTTAGTACATCATACGGACCTTTGATTGTTCGCCCAAGAGACAAAAAAGACAATTACGTAAAGAGGTGCGTAGCGGTTGCAGGTGATGTGTTGCAGGTAATTAACGGACAGGTGTTTGTAAATGGCGTTGCCGAGAAGGCGCACGCCGGAATGCAAAGCTCTTACATAGTTAAGACAAAAGGAGATCAAATAAATTCCAGGATACTGGATGAGCTTAATGTAAATCCGGCGGATGTATATTTTGATTCAACTCTTCCGGGATACGCGGATCTTCCTCTTACTAAAGAAGATGCAGCAGTCGTCAGCAAGCTCCCGATAGTTGTGTCCATACAGGAACATATAGATAACTATCCGCCGGATTACCCGGATTCGCCGATTATGCTATTCCCGTTTACAGAAACAGTTAAGTGGACCAGAGACAATTACGGACCAATATGGATACCACGCAAAGGAGCATCTGTACATTTGAACAAGAACACTCTTCCATTCTATTACAGGCTAATTACCTCTTATGAAGGCAACAAGCTGGAGGTAAAAGGGAATCGGATTCTTGTAAACGGAACGGTAGCAACTACTTATACTTTTAAACAAAATTACTACTGGATGATGGGAGACAACAGACACAACTCCTTGGATTCCAGATATTGGGGCTTTGTACCGGAAGACCACATTGTAGGAACTCCTTCAGTTGTATGGTGGTCAAAGGATAATTCAAAGCATTTTCCATCTAACATAAGGTGGAGCAGATTATTAAAAGGGGTAAGGCACACTTAATTAAATTTGTGATTTGGAAAAAAAATCAGATATTTGCACCCCTCAAAAGAAAATTATAAAAATTAGATAGTTATGGCAAAAGTTTGTCAGGTCACAGGTAAGAAGAGAATGATTGGGAACAATGTTTCCCACTCTAAAAAACGCAGCAAGCGTGAGTTTGCTCCAAATCTTAGAGAGAAGAAATTCTGGCTGGAGAGCGAGCACAGATTCGTTACTCTTAAAGTTTCTGCTGCAGGAATCAGAAACATAAACAAGAATGGTCTTGAGGCTGTTCTAAAGAAATCAATAGAAAAAGGTTACGTAGATATCGTATAATTTGGCGGAAGTTAAATAAATACAAAATCTATCGAGAACTAAAAAAGAAAAAGGAGATAACAAAATGCCTAAGAAAGATAATAGAATACAGGTGATTCTAGAATGCACAGAGCAGAGAGAAAGCGGTGTACCCGGAATGAGCAGATACATCACAACAAAAAATAAAAAGAACACCACTCAACGTTTGGAGCGTAAAAAGTACAACCCTTATCTTAAGAGAGTTACGCTTCACAGAGAGGTTAAATAAACAACCCTTGAGCGGTCAGTTAATTGAGATTAAAACGGCCGGAAGGTTAAATTACAAATACAATATTAAGAGATGGCAAAGAAAGTAGTAGCAACATTTAGCGGTGACAAGTCACAGACTAAAAACGTTGTAAAATGCATTCGCATGGTTAAGTCTCAGAAAACAGGTTCCTACTATTTTGAGGAGGAGATGGTTCCGATCGGCAAAGAGAAAGATTTTCTTGCCGGGAAAAAGAACTAATTTTCTAGGATGCTGCCGTTGTCAAATTACGGCAAAGAAACCGGAGGCGAAAAAATAACTCTCGTGAAAATTCACGGGAGTTTTTTTTGTTTCTTTTCTAAGCGGTCCGGCTATGTTTGCTTGCGTGAGGGCAAATGTTTTGTTAAATTTGCGCGCTATGGGACTTTTCTCACATAAGAAGAAAGAATCTTCCGGCAGCACAGGGCTGGAACTTGGATTGACTAAGACGCGACACGGATTGCTGGAGCGCATTTCACGTGCAATTTTTGGGAAGGTGAGCGTTGATGCGGAGGTGATGGATAAAATTGAAGAGGCGCTTATTGCCTCTGACGTGGGCATTGATACCACATCAAAAATTATTGAGCGGTTGCAAAAACGCGTGGAAAAAGAGAAGGTTGTGGGTACAGATAAAGTGATGCAGGTGCTTAAGGAGGAGATAGAGGATATGCTTAATACTTCACCCTCTGTCGGTGACGCGGCTCAGATAATTGATTTTAATAAGAAGCCTTATGTCATTATGGTTGTGGGTGTTAACGGTGTCGGCAAAACAACCACAATTGGAAAGATTGCCGCCCAGCTTAAGAATCAGGGGAAGAAAGTTGTTCTTGGTGCGGCTGATACGTTCCGTGCGGCAGCCGTGGAACAGCTTGATATTTGGGCACATAGGTCAGGCGCAGATATAGTGAAACAGCAGATGGGCTCTGATCCCGCTGCAGTTGCTTATGATACGGTTAATTCTGCTGTTGCACAACATGCTGACGTTGTGTTGATTGACACGGCTGGCCGTTTGCAAAACAAGGTAAATCTGATGAATGAGTTGACTAAAATTAAGAACGTCATGCGCAAGGTTGTGCCGGATGCGCCGCAGGAAGTTCTTTTGGTTCTCGACGGTTCAACGGGACAAAACGCTTTTATTCAGGCCAGGGAATTCTCCAAGGCGACTCAGATTACCGCATTGGCTATCACTAAGTTAGACGGCACGGCAAAAGGCGGAGTTGTGATAGGAATTGCAAATGAGTTGCAGATCCCTGTAAAGTTTGTGGGAGTGGGGGAGAAGATAGAGGATTTGCAAATCTTTGATAAAACGGCATTTGTTGAATCAATCTTTAGATAAGTTTTAGCATATTTATCAAGGCATAATCAGGTTTCATAATTCTGGCTTTTTTGTGTATTTTAGCGGGCAAATTTTTGTGGAATGAATATATCTTATAATTGGTTGAAAGAGTATGTCAAGTTTGACCTGACTCCTGGCGAACTAGGCAAGGTTTTTAATAGTATCGGTTTGGAGGTTGAATCGCAGGAGGAAACGGAAGAAATTCCGGGAGGGCTTGCCGGTGTTATTGTGGCGGAGGTTGTGGAGTGCGCGTCGCATCCCAATTCCGATCACTTGCACATAACAAAGGTAAATATAGGCAGAGGGGAAAATCCCTTGCAGGTGGTTTGCGGTGCTCCGAATGTGGCTGTAGGTCAGAAGGTTATGCTTGCAACCCTTGGAACGAGACTTTTTATGGGCGGAGAGGAAATCAAGATTAAGAAATCCAAGATCCGCGGCGTCGAGTCTTTTGGGATGTTATGTGCCGAGGATGAACTTGGAGTAGGTGCGGACCATAACGGTATTATGATATTACCGTCTGATTCAGAGGTTGGTACGCCTGCAAAAGATTATTTTCACTTAAAGTCGGATACTGTTTTTAGCGTGGATAT